>ERZ1090861.311-NODE-311-length-30950-cov-16.125554_pt1 | contig 30950 bp, 27 predicted proteins | sample MGYA00478482_ERZ1090861 | MGnify/ENA primary metagenome ERZ1090861 (study PRJEB33644, sample SAMEA5815744) | chicken gut metagenome | biome: Chicken; feature: Gastrointestinal Tract; material: Caecum | place: Ireland | collected 2019-01-01 | study: A study of the... | reverse complement strand
CCCCCCGCACCATTCGGGCCGGGGCCGCGGCGGCCGGAGCCCGTCCGATGCGTTTCGTTCCGCTCCGGCGAAGCTGCGCGGCGATCGGGGCCGATGCTTCGGTATTCCGCCGGAAGGGCGGCGGACCGCAGCAGGCTGCGAACTTCCCTTATTTTCGAACGAGTTAAGATTATGGCACAAAAACCATCCATACCCAAAGGCACGCGCGACTTCTCCCCGCAGGAGATGATGCGCCGCAACTACATCTTCGACACGATCCGCGGCGTTTTCCGCACGTTCGGCTACGCCCCGCTCGAAACGCCCGCCATGGAGAACCTTACGACGTTGCTGGGCAAGTACGGCGACGAGGGCGACAAACTGCTCTTCAAGATCCTCAACTCGGGCGACTACGCCGCCGGCCGCTCCGGCGACGAGCTGCGTCAGGCGTCGAACATCTGCGAAAAGGGACTTCGCTACGACCTCACGGTCCCCTTCGCGCGTTATGTCGTGCAGCATCAGGGCGAGCTGACCTTCCCGTTCAAGCGTTACCAGATCCAACCCGTGTGGCGCGCCGACCGGCCGCAGAAGGGCCGCTACCGCGAGTTCTGCCAGTGCGACGTCGATGTGATCGGCTCGCGCTCGCTCCTCAACGAAGCGGAACTGGTCGACATCGTGGCCCGTGTGTTCCGTGCGCTGGGCATCCGCGTCGTACTCAAGATGAACAACCGCAAGATCCTCTACGGCATCGCCCAGACCATCGGCCATGCCGACAAGATGATGGAGATCACCGTGGCGATCGACAAACTCGAAAAGATCGGGCTCGACGCCGTGAAGGCCGAGCTGCGGGAGCGCGGCTTGGACGCAGCGGCCGTCGACCGGCTGCAACCGATACTCGAACTGAGCGGCAGCAATGACGAGAAACTGAATCGGTTGAGCGAGGTGATCGGCGAATCCGAGACGGGCGTGCGAGGCATCGGGGAGATGCGCACGATCTTCGGCTATGTCGAGCGGATGGGGCCCGGCCTCGCGGTTGAGCTGGACCTCTCGCTGGCCCGCGGCCTGAACTACTACACGGGCGCCATCTTCGAGGTGAAGGCGCTCGACTATGCGATCGGCTCGATCTGCGGCGGCGGCCGTTACGACGATCTGACGGGCATCTTCGGCATGCCCGATACGCCGGGCGTGGGCATCTCGTTCGGCGCCGACCGTATCTACGACGTGATGACCGCTCTGGAGCTCTTCCCCGAGGCGGTGAACAGTTCGACGCGGGTGCTCTTCGTCAACCTCGGACCCGAGGAGGAAGCCGCCTCGCTGCGGCTGCTGGGGGCCTTGCGCGACGCGGGCATCGCGGCCGAAATCTACCCCGAGAGCGCCAAGATGAAGAAGCAGATGGAGTACGCCAACCGGCGGGCCGTGCCTTACGTGGCCATCGTGGGCAGCGACGAGCTGGCCCGCGAGGTCGTTACGCTCAAGGACATGCGCTCGGGCGAACAGCGGCAGATCGCGTTCGGCGAGCTCGCCCGCGAGCTCGCCTGACCGCCTCCCTGCATTCGCCGCTGCCGGCCCCGTTCCCCGGCGGCGAATGTCGAAGCGGTGTATCCGGCCGCTCGTTGCGGCGGACGTTGCGTTGTCATCCCGCCTTCCGGCTCCCGGTGCGGGGGCGGGGAACGCAGCGATCCGGACAGGCGACCGCATGGTTCCGCCTGCCGCGCATTCCGAAAGCCGCCTCCGGGCTGCCGTTCTGCGCTTCGGTTGTTGCCTTTCGCGGTTCGGAGCCGGACAGCGCCTTCTTCCCGACCGTGCGCCGCCTCGATCGCCGGCGCCCCGCCGGCGGGAGGATAATGAATAATAAGAAATCGACCTTCAAGCAACTATTCTAAATTCAAACCGATGCGTCCGATGATCCTTTTTTCCGCCGTTCTGCTCGCTCCCCTGCTCCTTGCGGCGCAGGAGAGGCTGGCGATCTCTCCCGCCGCCGCACAGCAGAAATTCGATCGGGTTTTCCGATACCTGAACAATATCTATGTCGACGAGGTGGACATGGCTCCCTTGGCCGAAGAGGCCATTCGGGCGATGCTCGCCGAGCTGGACCCCCACTCGGCCTACCTTACGGCCGAGGAGATGAAAGCGTCCGCAGAGATCTTCGACGGCGAGTTCAGCGGCATCGGCATCGAATTCAACATCCTGCGGGATACGCTGCTCGTCGTGAATACCGTCGCCGGCGGACCGGCCGAGCGGGTCGGGATGCAGCCCAACGACCGCATCGTGCGCATCGACACGCTTCCGGCCGCGGGCATCGCGCGCGCCGACGTGCCGAAGCTCCTGCGCGGCCGCACCGGCACGAGCGTCGACCTCGAAGTCGTGCGGCGCGGCGAGCCGGCCCCGCTCCGTTTCTCGGTCGTCCGCGACCGCATTCCGCTCAACACGGTCGATGCGGCCTATCTGGCCGCCGACCGCACGGGCTACATCAAGGTCAACCGCTTCGGCCGGACGACGATGGACGAGTTCCGTGCGGCCTTCGCCTCGCTGGGCGGGCTCGACGCCCTGATCCTCGACCTGCGCGGCAACGGAGGCGGACTGCTGGATCAGGCGGTGGAGCTGGCCGGTTTCTTTCTGCCGCGCGGCGCCGTGGTGGTCTCGACCGAAGGACGGGCCGTCCCGTCCGTCGCCTACCGCAATCCGTCCGACGGAGATTTCGCCGAGGGGCCTCTCGCGGTGCTCATCGACGAGAGCTCGGCCTCGGGCAGCGAGATCGTGGCCGGCGCCGTGCAGGACTGGGACCGCGGCGTGGTGATCGGCCGCCCGAGCTTCGGAAAAGGGCTGGTGCAGCGGCAGTTCCCCCTGCCCGACGGCTCGGCCGTGCGCATCACCGTCGCGCGCTACCACACCCCTTCGGGCCGGGTCATCCAGCGGCCCTACGAGAAGGGCAAGCGCGAAGATTATTACCTCGAACACCTGCGCCGCTACGGCACGGCGCCCGACACGCTGGCGGCCGACGCTCCGGTCTATCACACGCTCCGCACGGGCCGCACGGTCTACGGCGGAGGCGGGATCGTGCCCGACCTGTTCGTTGCGGCCGACACGACGCGCATCACGCCCTATCTGATGCAACTCGTCCGCCGGGGCGTGCTGAACGAGTATACGCTCCTCTATCTGGACCGGCACCGCCGTGAGTTGGCGCGCGCCTACCCCACGTTCGAAGCCTATGCCTCGGGGTTCGCCGTAACGGACGCGATGCTCGACGAGTTGGCGGCGCTGGGCGAAGCGCGCGGAATAGCCCGTGCGGAAGAGGAGCTGAGTGTCTCGGCCCCTTTGCTGCGCCTGAGGCTGCGTGCGGTCGTCGCCCAAAAATTATTCGATGCGACGGCGTTCTGTCGTATCTTCAATGATACTGATAATGTGCCGTATAGCCTTGCTCTGGAGGTGCTGGCGGCATGGCCGCAGAAAGGAGCGCCGCTGCTCGAAAAGGGAAAATTAGATGGAGTAAATTTGTAGAGTTGTGTTTTTTTATGTACATTCGTAATACCAACACAACCCTAACACACAGTTTATTGTATGACATCTTCCCTGATTTCACCCCCTGCGAAGGGCAGTGAGGATTTCGGAGAACAGGTCCTCACGAAGGCGGTAAAGGCGGGCCGCCGGACTTATTTCTTCGACGTGAGAGCGACCCGCGGCGGCGACTATTTCCTCACGATCACCGAAAGCCGCAAAAAAACGAATCCCGACGGGACGTTCGTCTTCGACAGGCACAAGATTTTCCTCTATAAGGAGGACTTCCGCAAGTTCGGCTGCGGTTTCCGCGAAGTCGTAGACTTCATCAAGCGCAGCCAACCCGATTTTTTCGAACAACAGGAGCGCTGCGAAGAGAAGACCGGGGTCGAGATTTTCTGACCGGCCCCGACGGAAGCGAGAGGTTGTCTGACGAGAGTTTAGACAACCTCTCGCTCATTCGTGCCGCTGCCTGAGACCTGCCCCGAACGGGCGGTTCCCGAATGGGGCAATCTCCTCGCCGGACGGCTTTTTGCGATCGTCCGAGCGGCCGGAGACCGCGCTTCGGTTGCGCGGGCCGGCGTGACCCGCTTGTCGTCCGGTGCACTGCCGGATCCCTTCCGTTTCCGTCCTCGCGCGGTCCGGATCGAAATAATAGCTGAAACGCTTGCGGGAAAAGACATATAAATCGGGGAAAGAGGCCGGAATATTAAAATAATATATTTACATTTGTTCCGTAGAATAGAGCGAATCAATAGAAGTATGGCACTTTTGGATCGGGAACATTGTTCTTACGGCGAGCTTTTGACGAGGCCCGAATGGAAAAGGAAAAGAGAGCGCATTTTGATTCGGGATGGCTATGCCTGTCAGTTTTGCGGAACGACGGACCGGTCGCAATTGGAAGTGCACCACCGCCAGTATCGTTATGTGGAGCGGTTGGATACATTCGAAATGCCGTGGCAGTATCCCGACGAATGTCTGATTACCGCATGCAGGAGCTGCCACCGCAAGGGACACGCATTATATAGGGTTCCGAAAATAATTATCTAAACATATCGAAAAAATGGGTTGGTTTATAAGGAAAAAACGAGCGGCGGCCCCGCAGGCCGTCGCAACGGACCTCTCGGCGGACGGTCGGTCCGCCGAGCCGGACGTCTCTATTCCCCGTGAGAAATTCATATTGGAGACGAGGGCGGCGGACGACGATGCCCGATTGCCCGTTTACGGAATCTATCAGCGGTTTCAGGAGGATTGGGAGACGAAGGGATACAAAGATGCGACGGGTTTTCCGGAAACATCCTATCGGGAAAACCAAAAGCGCGTGATCGTGGACAAGTTGCGGCTGGCCATAAAGGAGGCCTTGCTGCGTTACGACGATAAGATCACCGAGATCGAAAGCCATATCAATCAGGCCGGGCAAAACGGGTTGGTCGAGACGCTCGAAAAGTACAGACAGGAGCGGATGAAGCTCGTCGCCCACCGGGGCGAACTGGATCTTCTGGATAAGGACGCCCGGGAAATAGGCGAGAAGACCAAGGCGATTTTGATTTCGTATGACATGGGATTCACCCGCGGTATGGTCTCTTTGAGCAATGAAATCGTAAATGAAATCATGAACCGATAGCTATGAGAGGCAAGTGGACCGAGATTTTGTGCTCGTTTGTCGGCTGGGACTGCGACATACTGAACGAATGCTCCGCAGCCAGCCGAAAGACCTTGCACCGCTATGCCGGCGCGATCGTTTTGCTGATGTTGCTGTGGTTCTACATCGGTTACGGGATGGCCAGCCGTTACTTCAAGATGGATTCCGTGTGGTCTCAGCTGGGTGTCGCAGCGGTTTTCTCGTTCATCGTCTGGATCATCGAGCGTCAGATCATACTGATCGTCGGCAGGAACAAGGCGGTCGGACGGGTCCGGATCGTGCTGGCCGTGATCATGGCCCTGCTCGGAGCGACGATCATCGACCAGACTTTGTTCGGGAAAGATATCGACGCCCAGATGGCGAAGGTCATCGAGGCGAGGACCGACGAACGATTCGCCTATCGCAAGAGAATCATCGAGGACGAGCTGGCGCGCAGCCGGATGGAGCTGGACTCTCTCGAAACGACGGCCGCCCTCTTGTCGGACGAGATCGGCAAACGCCCCATGATCAAGACGGTGCTGTATACCAAATCGGCGACGGGACACCTCGATTCGCTCGGCAATGCGGTGATGGCGACGGGTTATATCGAAGAGATGGTGCCCAATCCGAAGAGTCAGGACCGGGACCGGGTGAATCGGCGGATCGACGATATTCGGAGCCATATGACCTCGCTCGTCGACAGACAGCAGGCTATGCGGGAGGAGATCCGGAACGAGACGAAAGCCGACATCGGCCTGCTTACCGAATTGGAAATCACGTTTTCCGACGAAGTGCTCTTTTCGGGCTGGGCCAGCGGCTTGTTCTATCTCGCGGTTTTCCTGTTCTTTTTGCTCATCGAGACGCTCGTGGTTACGGGAAAGATCTATTCCCAGCCTTGCGATTACGAGGTGTTGGTCGAACATCAGCAGGAGAAAAGACGCCGTCAGATCTGCTCCTTGCTGGAGGAGAGGCCCCGGAACGAATAGAAAGCGTGCGTGCGCAAACGGCGGGGAGTGTCTGACAAGTTCCAGACACCCCTTTTCTATCCGGACCGCTATTCGGGAACTTTTCCGAATACGCAGTTCTCGGAGGGTTGAAATCCCCTGTTAGCCAACCCCTTTCGTGTCGCGCACCCTTTCCCGCCGCTTCCGCCGGCCGCTTCCGGGTGCGAGCTGCGGCCGTGCCCTCCGCACCGCGCGTGCGGAGGCCTCCTCGGATCCGCCGGCCGCCCGCTTCCGCCCGGTGTGTGCGGATAAATCGGCCCCGAACGCATCCGGCCTTGCATTTGTTCGGGAATTCCGTTATCTTTGTCCTCCATTAGTATTCCGGTTATGAAGTTCTCCCACTATCTGCTGCTGACGCTCAAGGGCTGCGCCATGGGCATGGCGGATGTCGTACCCGGCGTGTCGGGCGGCACCATCGCATTCATTTCGGGCATCTACGAAGAGCTGATCGAGTCGATCCGCAGCGTCGGCGTCGAAGCGCTCCGGCTGCTCGCCCGGGGGCGCCTGACCGCCTTCTGGCACCATATCAACGGATCGTTCCTGCTGGCCGTCCTGCTCGGCGTCGCCATTTCGATCTTCTCGCTCGCGCGGCTGATGACCTACCTGCTGACGCACCACCCCATCGAGATCTGGGCCTTTTTCTTCGGACTGATCGTCGCTTCGGCGCTGCTCGTGGCGCGTCAGGTCGGGACGTGGAACTGGCGGACGGGGCTGTCGCTCGCCGCGGGCATCGCCGTGGCGTGGTGGATCACGGTCGTCTCGCCCGCCGAAACGCCCGACGACTGGTGGTTCGTCCTCCTGTCGGGCGCCGTGGCCATCTGCGCCATGATCCTGCCCGGCATCTCGGGCGCGTTCATTCTGCTGCTGATGGGCAAATACCATTATATCATGCAGGCCGTGGGCGACCTGAACATCCCGGTGATCCTCGTCTTCGTCGCGGGTGCCGTGTCGGGCATCATCGCCTTCTCGCACCTGCTGTCGTGGCTGCTCAAGCACTGGCACGACTGCACGATCGCCGTGCTCATGGGCTTCATGCTCGGTTCGCTCAACAAGGTCTGGCCGTGGAAACAGACCGTGGAGAGCTACACGGACAGCCACGGACAGACGATGCCGCTCGTCGAGCGGAACATCCTGCCCGACACCTTCGAGCGTCTCTCCGGCTCCGATGCCCATTTGGGCGAAGCCCTGCTGCTCGGGGCCGCAGGCTTCCTGCTGATCTATGCCATCGAACTGGCGGCGAAGGCCGTCCTCAGAAAACGAGCATGAGACGCTTCGGGCTGGTCGGCCGTCCGCTCGTCCACTCGGCTTCGGCCCGCTACTTCGCCGCCAAATTCGAGCGCGAAGGGATAGCCGGCTGCCGTTACGACCTTTTCCCGTTGCGGGAGATCGGCGAGCTGCGCCGTCTGACGGACGAGATCCCCGACCTGTGCGGATTCAACGTTACGATTCCCTATAAACGGCGCATCCTGCCCCTGCTCGACGCCCTTTCGCCCGAGGCGGAGCGCATCGGTGCGGTCAACTGCGTGCGGTGCGACGGCGGACGGCTGATCGGATACAATACGGACGTCGAGGGCCTGCGCGCTTCGCTGGACGAGCTGCTTGCGGACGATCGGCCCGAAGAGGCGCTCGTACTCGGCACGGGCGGCGCCTCGCAGGCCGTGCAATACGTGCTGGCCGAACGGGAGCTCCCCTTCGCGCTCGTGTCGCGCGATCCGCTGCGCGGAAATTTCACCTACGACAACCTTCCCGGCAAAGAGGTCGCCCGCTGCCGCCTGATCGTGCAGGCCACGCCGGTCGGCACCTTTCCCCGTGCGGACGAGGCGCCCCGTCTCCCCTACGACGCCCTCACGCCCCGCCACCGCCTGTTCGATCTGGTCTACAATCCGCCGCTGACCCGTTTTCTGGAACTCGGCCGGCAGCGGGGCGCCCGCACGATGAACGGCGAAAGAATGTTCGTCCGTCAGGCCGAGGCTTCGTGGCGCATCTGGAACGGCTGACAGCGTCCGGAGCCCCCCCCCGTTTGGAAATGTCGCGCGGAATACCTATCTTCGCCTCCGCAAATCAGCCCGTGAACCGAACATGCGTTTTTCAGGAGGACATATCTATTGCGGTGCGAGGTGCGTCGTAGCGCGCACCTTCCGCAAGGTGCATGTGCACTGGTTCAGCGGCTTCATCTGACGGGCCGCCGCTCGCTCCGCGCGATCTGCGCGGGGAGCCTCTCCCTCTTCCGTCTCTCATTCGAATCATCCACGACCTTCCGCCGGCGGACCGGGCCCTCGCACGGGCTTTTCCGCCGTTGCGGCCGGCTATGCTGCAACCGATTTATGTTCCGTATTCTCTTGCTTTTGTTCGCAGGCGCCTGCGCCGGTTATTTCGGCCGCCGGAGCTCCTTCGTGCGCCGGACGGCTTCCGGCATGCAGATCACCGTCTGCGCCCTGCTCTTCGTATTCGGTGCGTCGCTCGGCTCCGACAAGGGGCTGATCGCCGATTTCGGCCGTTTCGGCGGACACGCCCTGCTGATCGCCGTTCTGGGCGTCGCCGGCAGTCTGCTGGCTGCGGCCGCGGCCCGACGCTTTTTTTGGGGGAAAGGAGGCCGCCCGTGAAAGGTTCGCTGCTCGCTTTCGGCTGCTTCGCCGCCGGCATCTGGCTGGGAAGGGCCGATTACGCTCCGGCATGGATGCTCGGAGCGGCCGTGCCGTCCGTCCTGCTTTCGCTGCTGATTCTTCAGGTGGGGCTCGGGCTCGGCTCGAACGACGATCTGCGCTGCATGCTCCGCTCGTTCCGCATGCGGATGCTGCTCCTGCCCCTCTTCACCGTGGGAGGTACGCTGCTGTTCTGCGCTTTCGGTTCGCTTCTGCCCGGGACGCGCTCCCTGACCGAGTGTCTGGCCGCCGGCAGCGGTTTCGGCTACTACTCCCTCTCGTCCGTGATGATCGCCGAGCTCTACGTCCCCACGCTCGGGGCGCGCGCCGCCGCCGAACTGGCGGCGATCGCCCTGCTGGCGAACGTCGCCCGCGAAATGATCGCCCTCTTCTGTGCGCCGCTGTTCGTCCGCCGGTACGGAGAGCTTCCCGCGATCGCGGCCGCAGGCATCACCTCGATGGACGTCTGTCTGGCCCGCATCGTGGATGCGGGAAAAGACGGGGGCGAACTCGTGCCGCTGTGCATCTTCCACGGCATCGTGCTCGAAATCAGCGTCCCGCTGCTCATCCAGCTCTTCCGCTGACGCAGCCGGCGACGCCTGCTCGGTGCGGGGCGTCAGCGGTGGCGGAGCAGCTGCTTCGCCCGCTCGTAGTCCGATTCGCAGACTACGAGCTGGGCGGGCGTGGCGACGGGGAAGTTCGCGGCCATATATTCGTTGCGGATCGTGGACTCGATGCCCGCACTGCCGAGGATCGACTTGGCGATCTCGGCTTCGGTTACGGTGTTGTACTCTTCCAGTACGACCAGTGTTTCGTCTCTCATGGCGTTGCTGTTTTAGGTGTCTCTAAAATTAAACGTTTTTCCTGAAAAAAGCAAGCGATTCCGCCCGTTGTTTTCACGAATTTATTGCTACCTTTGTAAGGATTTACAAAACCGATACCACATATGCCCGATTTCGTCCATCTTCACGTCCATACGCAGTACTCCATTCTCGACGGAGCCGCGGCCGTCAAGCCGCTTCTCAAGCGCGCCAAAGCGCTCGGGATGTCGGCGCTGGCGATCACCGACCACGGCAACATGTACGGCGTGAAGAACTTCCACGACACGGCCGCCGAGCTGGGCATCAAGCCCATCCTCGGCTGCGAGGTCTACGTGGTGAAAAACCGCTTCGAGAAGGACAAGGACGAGAAGGCCGGCGACCACCTGATCCTGCTGGCCAAAAACCTCGAAGGCTACCACAACCTCTGCAAGATGGTCTCCTACTCCTTCACCGAGGGATTCTACTACAAGCCGCGCGTGGACAAGCAGCTGTTGCGGGACTATCACGAAGGGCTGATTTGCTGCTCGGCCTGCTTGGGCGGCGAACTGCCGCAGGCGATCATGCGCAACGACATGGCTGAGGCCGAACGTGTCGTTCAGTGGTTCAAGGGGGTTTTCGGCGAGGATTACTACCTCGAAATGCAGCTGCACCCTTCGGGCGACCCGCAGAAGGACGCCGACGTCTACGAAAACCAGCTTCGGGTCAACGAGGCGATCCTCGGATTGTCGGCAAAATTCGGCGTCAGGTATATCTGTTCGAACGACGTGCACTTCATCCTCGCCGAGGATGCCGTGGCGCACGACCACCTGATCTGCCTCAATACGGGCCGCGATCTGGACGATCCGAACCGTATGCGCTATACGTTTCAGGAGTATCTGAAGTCGCCCGAGGAGATGGCGGCGCTCTTCCCCGACCACCCCGAGGCGCTGGCTGCGACGCTCGAAATCGCGGACAAGGTCGAGGAGTATTCGCTGGAACACGCGCCGCTGATGCCCAACTTCCCGCCTCCGGCCGATTTCCACATGCCGCTGGAGGATCTGAGGGCTTCGTTCGTCAAGAAAATCGAGGACGAGGAGCTGCTCGCCCGCATCGGGGCCTGCACGTCGGTCGAAGCGCTCGAAGCGCTGGTCGAGGGCGACAAGGAGCTGACCGACCGGCTGATGGTGGCCAAACAATTCTGTTATCTGAAGGACCTGACCTATCGGGGTGCGCACCGCCGCTACGGCGACGAACTCGGCGAGCGGGTGGAGACGCGCATCAGGTACGAGCTGGATACGATCGAATGGATGGGTTTCCCGGGCTACTTCCTCATCGTCTGGGACTACATCCGCGCCGCCCGCGAAATGGGCGTCTCCGTGGGGCCGGGCCGAGGCTCGGCCGCCGGGTCGGTGGTGGCCTACTGCCTTCGGATCACCAACATCGACCCGCTGAAATACGACCTGCTCTTCGAGCGATTCCTCAATCCGGAGCGTATCTCGCTGCCGGATGTCGACGTCGACTTCGACGAGGACGGCCGTGCCGATGTCCTGAAGTATTGCGTGAACAAATACGGCCAGAAGCGTGTCGCCCAGATCGTTACTTTCGGAACGATGGCTCCCAAGATGGCGATCAAGGACGTCGCCCGCGTGCAGAAGCTGGCCCTTTCGGAGAGCGACCGCCTGTCGAAGCTGGTGCCCGACAAGATCACGCCCGACAAGAAACACGGCGAGACGCCGTTCGACTTCGTATACAAGGAGTCGCCCGAGCTGGCCGCCGAGCGCGAGTCTCCCAACCCGTTGATCCGCAACACGCTCAAATACGCCGAGAAGCTCGAAGGCTCGATCCGCCAGACGGGCGTGCACGCCTGCGGCGTCATCATCGGGCAGGATGACCTCGAAAAGTTCGCTCCGATGGCCATCGCCAAGGACGCCGACCTGAACGTCGTCGAGTTCGAAGGCAAGGAGGTCGAGAGCGTGGGCCTCATCAAGATGGACTTCCTCGGGCTGCGCACCCTCTCGATCATCAAGGACGCCGTGCAGAACGTCCGGGACGTGCACGGCGTCGACGTGGCCATCGACGACATCCCGCTCGACGACGCTCCCACCTACGAGGTCTTCGCCCGCGGCGATACGACCGGCCTCTTCCAGTTCGAGTCCCCGGGCATGAAGAAACACCTGCGCAACCTCAAACCCAACCGTTTCGAGGACCTGATCGCCATGAACGCCCTCTACCGGCCCGGTCCGATGGAGTACATTCCCAACTTCATCGCGCGCAAGCACGGACTGGAACCCGTAACCTACGAGATCGCCGAGATGGAGGAGTACCTGAGCGATACGTACGGCATCACGGTCTATCAGGAGCAGGTCATGCTGCTCTCGCAGAAGCTCGCCGGTTTCACGGGCGGCGAGGCCGACACGCTGCGCAAGGCGATGGGCAAGAAGAAGCGCGACGTGCTGGACAAGATGAAGCCCAAGTTCATCGAGGGCTGCAAGCAGCGGGGCCACGACGAGAAGATCTGCGACAAGATCTGGAGCGACTGGGAGGCGTTCGCCTCCTATGCGTTCAACAAGTCCCATTCGACCTGCTATGCCTACGTCGCCTACCAGACGGGTTACCTCAAGGCGCACTACCCCTCGGAGTTCATGGCGGCGCTGCTGAGCCGCAACCTCGCGGACATCAAGCAGATCACGCTCTACATGAGCGAATGCAAGCGCATGGGCATCCGCGTGCTCGGCCCCGACATCAACGAATCGCGCCGCAACTTCTCGTCGAACAAGGCGGGCGACGTTCGCTTCGGTCTGGCTGCCGTGAAGGGCGTGGGCGAGGCAGCCGTGGACAGCATCATCGAGGAGCGCGAGCGCAACGGCCGGTTCAAGGATATTTACGACTTCATGGAGCGCGTGAATTACAGCGTCGTCAACCGCAAGTGCCTCGAAAATATCGCTTATGCCGGCGGCTTCGATTCGATTTCGGGTTTCCACCGCGGCAAGTTTTTCGGCGCCGATGCCCGGGACGGCAGCGGCATCGCCTTCATCGAGCTGCTCACCCGCTACGGCCAGCGCTTTCAGGCCGAGAAGAGCAATGCGCAGCAAAGCCTCTTCGGCGGAGGGGGCGAGGTCGACATCCAGCGCCCGACGATCCCCGCCTGCGCCGACTGGAGCCAGCTCGAAACGCTCACCAAGGAGCGCGAGATGATCGGACTTTACCTTTCGGCGCACCCGCTCGACGAGTACGCCGTCATCATCCGCCACATGTGCAAGACGCAGCTTTCGGAGCTCGACAACCTCGAAGCGTTCCGCGGACAGGAGATCGCCGTCGCGGGCATGGTAGTCGGGGTGCAGAACCTGATGACCAAGACCGGAAAACCGTGGGGCAAGTTCACGCTGGAGGATTACAACGGAACCCGCGAATTCGCCCTGTTCGGCAAGGACTACGAGAATTTCCGCAAGTTCCTCTTCACGGATTACTTCCTCTTCGTCCGCGCCAAGGTCCAGCCGCGTCCTTACAACGACAGGGAGCTGGAACTGAAGATCCTTTCGATGGTTCAGTTGCAGGAGATGCGCGATACGATGATCAAGGAGATCCACGTCAGGCTGGCCATCGAGGAGATCACGCACGACCTGATCCGCGAACTGACCGAGAAGGTGCGCGAATCCGAAGGCTCGACGCTGCTGCATCTGAATCTCTACGACCGCGAAGCGCAGGTCGGACTGAACTTCTACTCGAAGTCCTACAGGGTCAGCCTCACCTCCGGTCTGGTCTCCTATCTGGACGACAACGACATCAAGTATACGATCATGTAAAAACCCATATTAAACTAAAATTCTTACAATTATGGCATTAGCAATCACGAACGAGAACTACAACGAAGTAACGGCCACCGATCTTCCCGTCGTCATCGACTTCTGGGCCGAATGGTGCGGTCCCTGCCGCATGCTCAGCCCCATCATCGAGGAGATGGCTGCGGAGTACGAGGGCAAGGCCGTGATCGGCAAGTGCGACGTGGAGGGCGCCGACGAGATCGCCGCCAAGTTCGGCGTGCGCAACATCCCGACGATCGTCTTCCTCAAGAACGGCGAACTGGTGGACAAACAGGTGGGCGCCTGCAAGAAGGGCGACCTCGTGGCGAAGCTCGAAAAACTGATGTAATGATCCGCACGACGGATTTTTACGGACTGCGCGCCGTGGAGTTCTCCAAGGGGGACTACACGGCGCTCCTCGTTCCGGAGGTGGGCGCCAACCTCGTCCGGCTGGCCCATGTGCGGCTGGGCGCCGAGCTTCTGCGCACGCCTGCGGCCGGCGAGATCGAAGCGTTCCGCGCCCGTCCGCATGTCTACGGCCTGCCCGTGCTTTTTCCGCCCAACCGGATCGCGGACGGGCGGTATACGTTCGGCGGCCGCACCTATCGCTTCCCCATCACCCTCCCCCGCGAACACAACTACCACCACGGCATCCTCAAGAGCCAGCCGTTCGCGGTGTCGAAGGCGTGGGAGGACGAGCGCGAGGCGCTCGTCGAGTGCCGCTACTATTCCAATGTCGCCAGCGATGCGATTTTCAGGGATTTTCCCCATCCTTTCAAGTGCAAGATCACCTTCCGTCTCTCCGCCGGCGGACTGCGCCACGAGATCCTATTCGGCAATAAGGGCACGGAGCCCATGCCCGTCGGCGCGGGCTTCCACACGCCGCTGAACATTCCTTTCGCCGGAGGCGTCGCGGAGGATTACGCGATGCGCGTCGCGGTCGGCGAACAGTACGAACTCGATGCGCGGGGACTGCCCACGGGGCGTCTGCTGCCGCTCTCGGAGCGCTTCGCCCGATTGCGCGACGGCGGATTGCAGGTTACGGAGTGCGACCCGATCGAAGCGGGTTTTTCGGTGCGGGAGATCGACGTGGACGGCCGTCCGTTCCGCGGCGCGCTGGTCGAGAATCTGCGCAGCGGCGTCCGCATTTTCTACGAAGCGGACGAGGCGACGACCTATTGGACGATCTGGAACGACGGCGGCCGCGTGCCCTACTGCTGCCCCGAGCCGCAGTCGTGGGCGACCGATGCCCCGAACGCTCCCTCGCCCGAAGCCGCAGGCTTCCGCACGATTCCCGCCGGCGGCAAATGGTCGATGCGCTTCCGCCTTTATGCGTCGTGCCGGCCGCCTCGGTCGCTGCATGCGTAATCCTGCGCCCTGCCGGATCGGACGCGCGCCCGCGCCTCTTTCGACGGGGGCGTCGCCGAGCGTCAGCGGCGAAGGCGGCAGGCACCGGAAGCAGAACGCGAGAAAGAGCATCCGAATGAATGATGCGGCGACAGCTTGCGAATTTCTCTCCGATTCGCGGATCGCAAACCGTTTGCGATCTGTCGGGACGTGATTCGGCCCTCGCGCCCCGCACGAACGGAGTGTGCGAACCGCGGATGCGACGTCGGTCGAAAGCCCCCCCCCTGCGAGAGCCTCCCTTCCGTCTGCAATCGACCTGTCTTCCGAATGCCCCCGCCCTATGCCCGGCAATACAGCGATTCCGGCACCTTTCGTCGCGCCGTCGGATTCCGCCCCGCCCCTAACGAGTGCCGGCCGACCGTCCGGCGGGTGTTCGGACGCCTCCCCGAAAAAGGTCTTCGAAACTCCCGCCGGCATCCCCGCCGACAGGGCCGTTTTCGGGTCGAACGCTCGTCGGATCTTCCATTCGAGCACGCATCGAATCGGCATAACCGGAAAACACACGTCGGACCGACTTTCGGCCGGATGCTTTCCGTGTCGCTCCGGCGGTATTCGTGCGGGGGGGGATGCGGGCCGGAATACCCCTCCGTTCCCGGCCCTTCTCACCGGATGCGGAAGAGGAAGGCGACCGCTTCACGGTATTTCGTACATTGTAATATGCGCATGCACGATACCTCCCGCCCTCCCCCTCTTCCGGGTGCCGAATGTCCCCCCCCCTTCCGCCGAAAGCGGTATGTGTGGCGTGCGGAAGCTGTCGTCCGAGCGCCTCGACCTGCGCGAACGATCGGATAAGATGGGGCGGGAGGGTAATCGTCGGTAAATGCCGGCCGGGGATTCCGGCTCTTCGCGGTCCGCGGGCGACGGGCTCGTTTTCAGACCGTGCCTGATCCTGCGCGTAAATCGTGGGCATTGTGTCGATATGCACGTTCGATTTGCTGCTTTCGCGAGCGCCGCTCCTGCTTTTGCTACCGATTCTCCGATCCATGATGTCGATTCCCAAGCCGTTGCGTCTTCTTTTTCGCATGGGAGTTCGCCGGCGTCTCTCGAAACCGATCCGAAGGTTCGTTACCGGCTGCTTCTGCGGGTGTTTCGGGCATATCGCCTGTGCCCGAAAACAGCTGCTCCGAGGATATCTATGCGCATATCGAACAAACGAACCCGATGTCGAACGTCTTGCCTGCGAGCCGATGACATTTCGAGGGCGCAATCCGAGTTCCGAGGCGAACGCGGATCCACTCCCGATCGAACGATCGGACGTGTGAATTTCCTGCGCGCTCCCCGTTTTTCCGTTATCGGGCGAATTTCCCGCGCATTCCGTTTTTCACGAAACGCCCTTTTGTTCTTCGCGGATGCACCCGCACTCCCCCCCCCTCCGGCCTTCCTACCGCCTCTTCCCGCTTCCGCCCTCCGCAGAAAACTCCGGCGCTTCCTTGCAGACCGTTCTGTCCCGCCGACGGCCGCGAGCGGAACGGCCGCCGCCGTCCTCCGGCTTCGCGGGCCGCAGCGATCATTCGAACCGTTCGAACGTGTCGTAAACGACCGTCTCGGCGAGCGCCTTGCGCGTCCGGTCGTAGCGGTCGGGCGAAGCGGGCGTACCGTCCGCGTAACCGACGAGCAGAATGTTCACGGGCGTCAGCCGCGCGGGCAGCATGAACTCCCGGCGCAGGCCGTCGGGATCGAACATGCAGACCCACAGCGAGCCCAATCCGAGCGAAGCGGCTTCGAGCATCATGTGGGCCGTAACGATCGTCGCGTCGATGTCGGCGATCTGTTTGCCGTCTGCGGGGCGTATCCATGCCTCCTCGGTGTCGGCACATACGACCAGAGCGAGCGGTGCGCCGCAGGTTCGGGCGCAGCGGGCGAGCTTTTCCATCCCGTCGGGCGTGCGTACGACCAGTATGCGTTGCGGCTGTCGGTTCGCTCCGGTGGGTGCTATGCGCCCCGCTTCGAGAATCGGGTCGAGCTTTTCCTGTTCGACCTCGTCGCTGCGATAGGCGCGGCAGGAGTAGCGTTTCTTGGCGAGTTCCAAAAAATCCATATGTTTGCGTTTTGATCGAATGTCTTTCGCAACGTCCGCCGCTGCCGTAGACTCTGCGGTCGGAAGGCCGCCCCCCCCTCGCTCAAGAGCCCGGCGGCCGGAGCGGTTCGGGGGGGGCAGCTGCGGGACGGACGTTTCCCGTGCACCTGCAAATCGGGTGCATTTCTCGGCCGCCGGAGCCGTTTTTCGAAGATTTGTCAGCCCCCGACTGACATTCTGTCAGTAAAAGCGGGCTGGCACATCGTTTGTTCGGTATGCGGGGACAGAAATCTAACTAAAAAACAATACAGTATGAAAAACGGAAAAATCGGCGTTACGACCGAAAACATTTTCCCCGTAATCAAGAAATTCCTCTATTCCGACCACGAGATTTTCCTGCGCGAGCTGATTTCCAACGCGGTGGATGCCACGCAGAAACTCCGCACGCTCTCCTCGACCGGCGAGTTCAAGGGCGAGCTGGGCGACCTGACGATCCGCGTCGAGGCCGACAGGGAGGCCCGGACGCTGACCGTTACCGACCGCGGCGTGGGCATGACGGCCGAGGAGGTCGACCGCTACATCAACCAGATCGCCTTCTCGGGCGCCGAGGAGTTCATGGAGAAATACAAGAATCAGTCGATCATCGGTCATTTCGGTCTCGGATTCTACTCGGCCTTCATGGTTTCGGACAAGGTGGAAATCCTCACCCGCTCGTTCCGCGAGGGCTCGAAGACGGTCCGCTGGAGCTGCACGGGCACGCCCGATTTCGAGATGGAGGAGACGGACGAGCCCCGCGACCGCGGCACGTCGGTCGTCCTGCACCTGTCGGAGGAGAGCCTCGAATTCGCCGACGAAGCGCGCGTGCGCGAGCTGCTGCGCAAGTACTGCCGGTTCCTGCCCGTGCCCATCGCCTGCGGCAAGGTCAAGGAGTGGAAGGACGGCAAGTACGTCGATACGGACAAGGACGAGATCGTCAACGACACCGAACCGCTGTGGACGCGCAAGCCGTCCGACATCACCGAGGAGCAGTACAAGGAGTTCTACCGCGAGCTCTACCCCGCCTCCGACGATCCCCTGTTCTACATCCATCTGAACATCGACTACCCGTTCCACCTGACGGGCATTCTCTACTTCCCGAAGATCCGGAACAACTTCGAGATTCAGAAGAACGAGATCCAGCTCTATTCGAATCAGGTCTTCGTAACGGATCAGGTGGAGGGCATCGTACCCGAATACCTCACGCTGCTCCACGGCGTGATCGACTCGCCGGACATCCCGCTGAACGTTTCGCGCAGCTACCTGCAGAGCGACGCCAACGTGAAGAAGATTTCGGGCTACATCACCCGCAAGGTGGCTGACCGCCTGCAGGAGCTCTTCGCGTCGATGCGCAAGGACTACGAGGAGAAGTGGGACGATCTGAAGATCTTCATCGAGTACGGCATCCTCACCGACGAGAAGTTCGCCGAGAAAGCCGAGAATTTCATGCTCTGGAAGAATACCGAGGGCAAATATTTCACGCCCAAGGAGTATGACGAAACGGTCGGCGGCAGCCAGACCGACAAGAACAAGACGGTGGTCTACCTCTATGCGGACGATCCCGTGGAGAAGGCTTCGTTCGTCGAGGCGGCCCGCAACAAGGGCTACGACGTGCTGGTGATGGACGGTCAGCTCGACAATCACTACATCGGCTGGTACGAGAGCAAACACAAGGATCGGCGCTTCGCCCGCGTGGACAGCGACGTGGTCGACAAGCTCATCCCGAAAGACGAGAGCCTCAAGATGTCGCTCACCGAATCGCAGCAGGAGCTGCTGCGCCCCGTGTTCGAGAGCCAGATGCCCAAGGACGACAAGATCCGCTACCAGATTTCGTTCGAACCGATGGCCGCTGACGCTGCGCCCGTCGTCATCACCCAGAACGAGTTCATGCGCCGCATGAAGGAGATGGCGGCGATGAGCGGCGGCGGCATGAGCCAGTTCTACGGTCAGATGCCCGACAACTTCACCATCGCGGTGAACGGCAACCACCCCATCGTGATCGACGTGCTGGCCGACGTGGAGAAGGAGTACGGCGACAAGCTGAAGTCTATCACCAAGAAGATCGACGCGGCCGTGGCCGAGGAGAAGCGTTTCGACGAGTTGGTGAAGGACAAGAAGGAGGAGGAGCTGACGCCCGAGGAGAAATCCGCCCGCGAGGAGCTTTCGAAAAAGATCCTCACGCTGCGCGACGAGCGCACGCAGCGCCTCACGGAGATCGGCAGCGGGAACCGGCTCGTCAAGCAGATCATCGACCTCGCGCTGCTGTCGAACGGCATGCTCAAAGGCAAGAACCTCACGGAGTTCATCCAGCGCTCCATCTCGCTGATCGAGAAGTAGCCGGTCCGTGGACGGGCGGGCGGAGGCTCGTACGCCCCGCGCCCATCCCAAGGGGGCGAGAACGTCCGACGGGTTTTTGGGCGCTCCGGCGTTACCGCCTGTCCGGAAAAGAGGCGGCAAGGGGCTGTCCGACAAGTTTTTCAACCCTCCGAGAATCGCGTATTCGGAAATGTTCCCGAATAGCAGTGCGAATGAAAGAGGGGCGTCTGAAACTTGTCGGCCAGCCCCCGTTTTTTTGCGCCCCTCCGCCGTACCATCAGACGCAAGGGGCGAAATGCGTCCGAAGCAGTACGAGAGGTGAACCGGCGAACGGATTTATATGCCGAGACTTATATGTCGCGGTTTTTCTAATCCGGGACGAGCCGAGGGGGGGGCAGGCGAACGATTCGCGGCCGGTTCGGGGATTATTCGCACATCGCGCCCCGCTTGGACGGAGAGAGGCCCGAACCGAATATGCCGCTTCGGTCGACAGCCCCCCCTGAAAGAGCCTCTGAAATTATATTCGCAAAAACCAAAAGTTCATTTCGGAAAAACGAGATGCGTAAAAAAATCACACACGTGTTCCCGGTAATGATAAAAGAATCGACTTCTCGAAAGTCGATTCTTTTTTATCGTATGGAATGCTAATCAATAGACATTTCAAACAAAGCCTGCATATGCAACTTGAGTCGCTTAAATGCTGCTACAACAGCAAACGAACTGGTGAATTTCGGGCCAAAGTTCGGCGTTCAAGTCTCCAGTCAGATAAGCGACCTGTTCGCCCTGCATATCCATTCCGGAAGCTACGGCAATATTGTCGGACTGTTCGAGTTCGAGTTTGTGTCCTCCGGAAACGGTCTCCGAAAGCCCTGCCGGCACCTTGTCGCCGAGGCTCGCTCTTCGGGCTGGGCGGACATTCGGACGGACACCGCATCGAGCCTGCCAAAACGGCTGGTCCGTACAGCGGACGGCCGAATGTCCGTCCGCTTTCCGGGGCTGTTTCGGCGGCATTCGCCGGGGGCGGAATCCCCCGGTTTTCGGTCGTTTTGCCCGATTCGGCGCACACGAGAGAGTGTGTGTTTCCGTATGCATTTCCTTTTTTCCGTTCGATATGAGCTGCCCGCGAAGAGTGAGGGGACGCCCCCCCGGCAATCGGTTCGTCGGTCGATAGCGGCAGCATATTTGCGTCGCCATACGAATCCGCCTCCGATTTCTCGGGGTTTTGATCCCGGGTGCGGAACATGTCGTGCGATAGGAAAGACCGGCTTCTCGCAAAGCCGATTCTTGCCGTCGTCGTCGGGAATGCGTGTGTGATTCTTGCGCGTCTCGTTTTTCCGGAATCGAACGATAATGTTTGCGCATTCGGTTTTTACGGGATTTTTTTGCGAATGCATGCGGAGCGGTTCCGGTCCGCCCGCCCCTTTCCTTCCTCCCTCCCTTTTCCCTGCCGGTCGGGCTCCGCGCCGCCCTTGCGGGAGGTCCTTGTGCGAAAAGATGCCCGCCCGCATCCGGAGGCACCGATGCAGCGAGGGCGATCCGCAAACCGGATCGCCCTCGCGTCGTCGATTGTCTTGCCCGTCCCTTCGCAGAGGGACCCGCGGCATCGTGCCTACTGCCGCGGCTGGGTCGTAACGTCGATGTAGGTGAGTGTACCCACATAGGTGCCCTTGAACAGGATGTTCTCGTCTTCGTCGAGGAAGTCGAACTTCAGCGTGTATTCGTCTCCGTTCTTGCTGACTTCGACGGTTCCCGATTCGATGTCGTTGACAGCGCTGGCGACTTCGTCTTCGGATTCGCCGAAAAGATACCATGTGCCGATGGGGCTTTCGCCGTCAGTCCCGTCGATCAGTCCGGGAATGGCCGTGCCGGGCTTCAGCGCCTCCGTAACCGTCTCGTCTTTCTTGAGCATCGTGTAGGTTTCCGGGGCGACTTCCGTCGTATAGTCGGTCGACGTGTTGATTTCGAACATCAGCGCATCGCCCTTGCCCGTCAGATTGATGGCATCTTTATAGCCGGTTCCCGTAAGCTGTATCCTCCAGTTGTGGGAGAGGCCCTCAGTGCCGTAATTCGTTCCGTAGAAGAGCAAAGCTCCTTGCGAGAAGGCGTTCAGGGAGTGGATCATCGGCTCGGTGCTTTTCACCGTAACCTTGCAGGTTGCCGTGAAATTCCCTTCGTTCGAAGTGGCGGTGATGATCGCCTCGCCCGGGGCCACGCCCGTGATCTCGTTGTCTTCGACAGTCGCAACGGACGTATCGCTCGACGTCAGCTTATAGGTCCTGTCGGCGGCATTCGACGGCAGGACCGAAACCACGATGGATTTCGAAAGCCCTTCGGTTACGGTGATTTCCTCGGGAGTTATCTTGATACCGGTTACGGGTGCGTCGGACGGCGTTACCGGATCATCGCTGTCCGAGCAGGAAGGCGCGAAAAAGGCAAATGCGGCAAAGCCCAGAAGAACTGCCGTGTAACTGAAAAGATTCTTGATTGTTTGCATAATGTTTTAATAAAAATTAGTGTTCAGTCTGACAAATATACTATTTTATTTATGAAAAACGATCGATTCGTAACGATCCGTTGCATTTTTGTTCCCGTTGGATGGGATGCGGCTTCTCCCGGGAACGAAAAAATTCGGCTTCCGAACGATCGTACTTACGCAGGCGCAGCAGCGCAGCCGCTTGTTTGTCTGTCTTTTCCGGATGCCTTCTTTTTCTGCCCCGGCACCCCCGAACCGCTTCCGGTATCCCGGCACCCGTCTGCTTCGTCCGGAACAGGACGGACGCGAAAGGCTCCGACCCTCCGGGAGAAGTGCCGCGGCATCCGGCGGTCCGGCCGGTCGGCCCACCTCTGCGGCTCGCGGCACGGCTATTCCGGCCCACGGATCGTGCCTTCCGCCTGCACCCCCGAACCGCTTTCGGTATCCCGGCGCCCGTCTGCTCCGTCCGGTTCGCTTTTTCGAATGCCTCCCGGCCCTGCGGCCCCGATCGACCGCAAGCGCCTTTTTCCGGCCCGCGAATCGTGCCTTCCGCCTGCACCGCCGCCATCTTTGGCCCCGGCACCCCCGAACCGCTTTCGGTATCCCGGCGCCCGTCTGCTTCGTCCGGAACAGGACGGACGCGAAAGGCTCCGACCCTCCGGGAGAAGTGCCGCGGCATCCGGCGGTCCGGCCGGTCGGCCCACCCCTGCGGGCCGCGGCACGGCTATTCCGCCCCGCCGGTCGCAGACGGGGTGTTTTCCGTCCACCGCTGCTTCAGCATCTCGACGAACCACTCCGGGCAGCGGCACGGACGTCGCGTATCGCTGCGTATGAATCCCAGCACGGTCGATCCGGTGTTGAGCAGTTCGCCCCGTTCGTTCAGGATCTCGTAACGGAACGTGATGCGGGCCATCGGCATTTCGTCGATGCGCAGACGGACGGTCAGCAGCTCGTCGTAAAGGGCCGGACGCAGGTATCTGGCGTGCACGTCGAGTATCGGCATCATGATGCCTCTCCGTTCGACTTCGGCGAACGAAAGGCCGCACGCCTCGCGCATGAACTCGCTGCGGGCGGCTTCGTAGTAGCAAATATAATTCGAATGATGGACCACGCCCATCTGGTCGGTGTGTTCGTACCACACCCGGACTTTGCATTCGTACACAATCATGCTCCAAAGATAACCATATCCTCCGCCCCGCCCAAGTTTTCGCCTCGGTTTTTGCATCCGGCCGTGATCTTCCGTAAAAATAAAGAACCGGAATTTTCGCGGAGCGGAAATAAAAAGTATTTTTGTGCCTTAAATCACACCAAAAATTACACTGTCATGAAGAAAATCTGCTGTTTACTGAGCGTTTCTGCGCTGCTTTTCGGACTGTCGTCCTGCGACGACGAAGCCTACGACGTCCGTCTGGGTGCCCAGCGCGACACGGCTCCCGTAACCCTCCATGCCGTGCGCTACGACTCGCATCGGGGCGTCGACTCCGCCGTGGTCGAGGTCGTCGGCCGCGGTCTCGTCATTCCGGTCGATGCCTCGGGATGCGCCACGTTCGAACTCGCGGTCGGCGATTACGAGCTGAGGGTGTCGCGCCGCGGCTATCTGCCCGTCATCGAGAACGTCAGCGTTACGCTGGCCAACGACGGGAGCGATGTCCCCGTCGTTTCGGCTCGGACGCTCGACGTGAATCTCCATCCGCTCACCGCATCGGCCAAGGGCTATGTAACGCGGATTGCGGAGGAGAACGACCGCCGCTATCAGTCCGGCGCCATCGTGCGCATAGAGCTAACGGACATCGAGACCGATATGGTATTCGAGACGCGCACGGACGACGAAGGCGCCTATCGGATCGACAGCCTGCCGGAGGGCGCCTCGCTGTTCTGCAAGGCGGAATGGTACGACGGCGGTGCGGTCTACAGCGGCAGTCAGGAGCTTTCGCCCCTCTTTTCCGAGGCGCAGTCCGGACTGCCCACGATCGCCATGACGCGGGAGGAGTACAGCTGCTCCTACGACATCCTCGCCATGCCCGAAACCCCGACCGGCGCCTTGAGCCTGACCTTCCCCGTAGCGGCCGACGTCGATGCCATCCGCATCGATCAGATCCTCGTGCTGGACCGGGAGGAGCGTCAGGTGGGCGTCCTCGCTTCGTGGAGCGACGGCGACCGCGTCCTGAACATCCGTTCGGCCGATCCCAAGGGCTGGCGCACCGGGTCGACGGAAGACTATACCTTCTCGGTGAATGTTCCCAATGTCGAGGGCGGCCGTCTCACTGCGAGCGGAACGTTCGGCATCGCCACCCGCACGGGGCGTCTCGCCGTCGTCCGCAGCGAGTACGATCCCGCCACGGGAATGATCACTTGGCCGCTGCTCGAAAACGCCCTCTCCTATAAAATCTACGTGGCCGACTCCGACGACAACGACTACGTGGTCAAGGACAACTTCGCACCCGAAGACGGGCTCACCGGGGAGTATCCCGTGAACAGCCTCATCGACGTGAACGAGCGCAAGGTCTACTATGTGAAGGTGGTCGGTGTGAACAGCCAGTACGAAGGCGACCTCGCCGCCGCGAAGGAGCTCACGATCGCCCACATCAACCCCTATCCGGTCTTCTACGAGAGCAACACCAACACCCTGCATTGGCAGTCCGTCGGATGTGCCACCGCCTACCGAATCTACCTGAAACGGCAGGGAGCCGACACCTACAGCCTCGAATCCACCGTCTCCGCCAGTGCGGACAATTCGGGCGAAATGAGCCTCAGCATCTTCTCGATCATCGACCGCGGCGACTACGGCACCTACTTCGTGAAGGTCGTCGGCGTCATGGAAAACGTATCCGGCAATGTCAATTCGGCCGAGGAGGTCGAAATCCCCTACTATTACTATTGACCGACGGTACGCACCGCCTGAAAGAGGCCGATGGGAAGCCTCGAAAATTGAAAGGGGCTGTCTAAGATTTGTTAGACGGCCCCTTTGTCCGTACTGCTCATCGGGAACTTTTCCGGATACGCAGTTCTCAGAGGGTTGGAAGAACTCGCCGGACAGCCCCTTCTTCCTCCCTACTCCCCGGCAGTCCCGCGCCGTCATGGAATTCGATCGCGATTTTTCCCTCCGACAAACCTTCGTCCCATTCGCACTCCGTCCGTATGACGGATTTTTGCACGCCGGATACTGCCGTCTCATGATCCGTTGCGTTGCGTTGCGTCGTGCCGCTCCGCATTGCACCTTCCCGGCTTCCTGCCCCGCACCGCTTTTCGGCGAGGCGTTCTTCGCTCCCCGCCGGTTTTCCGTCCGGATCGGATTCGTACAGCGCGCCGCTCCTCCTCGGCCCGGAATACGCCGCAACCTTCGCTGTCGCCTGCACTGTGTCGTTTTTTCGCAACTCGATATATTCCTCTGTCGTGCCGTGCCGTTTCCCGACGATCCGGACTGCGCATCCGCTCCCCCTCTCCCTTCTTCTTCTCGCGGCAGCCCCGCGCCGTCTTAGAATTCGATCACGATTTTTCCCTCCGATAAGCCTCCGGCTTCTGCGGCCTCGGGCCGCAAAGCATCCTCCCGCATTCCGGGGGGCGTAGCCTCCACCCGCATGCCTCCCCCGGCATCCAGCGTCAGACGCGCGTCGCAGCCGTTCGCGCGTACGCGGTACACCCCGGCCGGCGGCAGCAGTTTCCGGGTTTCCGCGATCCGCACTTCGCCCCCGGCCGCGAGTTCCCCGATGAGCAGATAGGGATGCGGCATCATGCGCGCGGCATGCTCCATCTCGCCGCGGCCGATCAGACCGCGCAGAACGGTCGAACTGACCTTTTCGGCGTCGGCGTCGTACTCGGCGATCCGGATCACGCGAAAACCGAATCGGTCGCGCAACTGTTCGAGGTAGGCGTAATCACCCTCCTTGCCGCGGCCGAAATGGTGGTTGTATCCCACGACGAGCGTCCGGATGCCCACCTTGCCGATCAGATAATCCCTCACGAACGCATCGGGCGCCAGCCGGCTGAACGCCCGGTCGAACGGGATCACGATCAGGTTGTCGATCCCTTGGCGTTCGAGCAGCCACGCCTTCTCTTCGGTGGAGGTGAGCAGCCGCAACCCCTCGGCGCAGCCGAGCGTTATGCGGGGATGCGGCTCGAAGGTGAGCACCACGCTCTCGCCTCCCGCGGCGCGTGCCTCGGCCGCGACCCGTTCGAGCAGCAGCCTGTGTCCTCCGTGCACCCCGTCGAACGAGCCGACCGCGGCGGCCGGCGAACGAAACGGGGGCAAAGCGTCGAATCCGCGGAAAATCCTCATCGTCTAAGCGTTGTCTTCGCTCTCCTTGACGAAGTAAGCGACTTTTTCGAGCAGCGTCGTGATGTCGTAGTTCTCCACGACGATCCCCTGCGGGAAATTCAGGGGCGTGGAGGTGAAGTTCAGTACGCCCCGAATGCCGGCGTTGATGATCGGCAGCACCAGCCGGGGCGCGACCGTCGTCGGCGACGAGACGATCACCAGACTGATCTCGCGCTCCTCGGCGATCTCTTCGAAGCGGTCCATGTGGTAGCACGGGATGCCGTCGATGGTCTTTCCGACCTTCTCGGGATCGACGTCGAACGCCGCCGTGATCTTCAGTTTCAGCCCCTTGCCGTTGAAGTACTTGGTGATGGCCTGCCCCAGATGCCCCATCCCCAGTACGGCGATGTTCATCGGCTGCGGACTGTCGAGGATCCGGCTGATGAAGTCCACGAGCACCTTCACGTCGTAGCCCTTCTTCGTGTCGCTCGAAAAGCCGATGAGCATCAGATCGCGGCGCACCTGCACGGCCGTGATGCCGTGTATGCCCGCCAGTACGTGCGAAAAGATGTGCGTGATTCCCTGCTTGTGGCAGGCGAGTAGCGTGCGCCGGTATTCGCTCAGACGTTCGATCGTCTTCTCGGGGATTCCGTTGCCGATGGTAGCCATTTGCTGCGTAATGCGTTTGTTTTTCGACCGGATGCGCCGTTCGCGCTATTCGATCGCGATCGTATAGTCTTCGTTGTAGTTCACGCGGGTCCAGTTGCGGTTCACGTGGTTGCCGCGGCCTTCGCTCCGCCCGAAGGTGTAGGTCGTCTGAAGCGGCGTGTAGTCCGTGCCATCGAGGTCGTAGCGGATGTCGCCGAACATGGCCGGTGCGAAGATCAGCGCCGTGTCGTAGCCGCGGTAGGAGTAGAGCGTCGGCAGCGAGCCGAACGCGCGGATATAGTCGCTGTCGAACCGGAGGACCGTCTCCGAGTCGCGTTTGGCGTGATAGCTGGAGAGGAAGACGACGTGGTCCTTGAAGAATATCTCGCGGCTCAGATTGTTGTACCGGTTCCAACGGGCGTTGCCCAGCACGACGAAACGGGGCGGTGTGCTCCCGCGCGAGACGATGCTCGTATAGGCCGAAGCGAGCGCCGCGAGGATGCGGTCCACGTCGAGTTCGTTGTCCGCCATGACGACGAAGACGTTGTCCGCCGTGTTTTGCAGCAGCGGCGTGAGGTCGCTCGGGCTGTTGCCCTTGCCGCGGCGCTCCACCACCGAAGCGTGTTCGTAGACGTAATGGTGCTTCCGGTACTCCCTGTCGCCGATGAGCGAGCGTATCTCGGCCTCGAACTCCCTGTCCGTCCGGTCCGAATAGATCAGCGTGATCTGCTTGCTGCCGTCGGTCAGATCGGCCGCCTTGTCGTACTTGCGCTCGGGCGAGGGGGCCATCTGGAACAGCACGTCGCTGTCGATGCCCGTGATGTTGGCCAGCGGCGAGACCACGGGAATGCCCCGCAGCTCGGCGAAGCGGACGACGGGCTCCAACGGCTGTTCGTAGACGGGCCCCACGACGAGATCGGCGTTGCGGAACGCCTCGTCCTCCTCGACGATCCGGCGCACCGTCTCCGCATTGCGCTCCGTGTTGAACAGGTCCACATGCACCGAGTAGCCCGCGCGCTTCACGCTGTCCAGTCCGAGCAGAAAACCCTGATAGAATTCGAGGTAGTTGGCATTGGCGACGCCGTGTACCGCCAGCGGCAGCATCAGCGCCACGCGCAGCGTCTCGCCGCGTCCGAGAGGCCGGAAATCGACTTCCAGCCGCGTCGTATCGCCCGTCCCCACGGAATCCGTGCGGGGCAGCCGGCCGAAAAGCGCATCCGGCGCAAACCCGCCGAACTCCGTCTCCGCGGTTCCGGCCGGAACGCTCCATGCCGCCGCTTCGTCCTGCCTTGTCCGGGCCGCCCCGTCGGCGCCCCGTATTGCTTCCGCCGGTGCCGTCGCATCCTCCGTCCGTTTTCCCCGGGCGGCCTCGGCCTGTGCCGCCGCATCCGCTTCCGGCTCTGTTCCGGCCGCTCCGCCGGCATCCCGAGCCGGTCTCGTCTCCGGCCATCCGGCCCGCCTGTCCTCCGGCTTTCCCGGAGCCGTCCCGCCGGCAGACGCGCGCGTCGCCCCGTTCGACGGCACCTTGATGATCGCCCCGGCCTTGAGGCCCGCGGGCTGCAATCCGCCGTTGAGCTCCGAGAGACGTGCTTCCGTCGTCCCGAAGCGGCGTGCGAGCGCATAGAACGTCTCGCCCGCCGCGACCATGTGGTAGGCGTATCCCTCGTCGGCCACGCTGTTCAGATTCTCGCGGTAGCTCTCCCACTGGGCCTGCACGGCGCCCGCCGGCTCCGTGCCGCGCTCCTTGCGGCGGACGAGGATGCGCTCGCCGGGCCGCAGCCGAATGGGGTCGAGCGACGGATTGTCCTCGATGAGGGTCCCGAGCGGGATGGCATAGCGGCGCGAAATGGCATAGAGCGTCTCGCCCTCGGCCACGGTGTGGGTGTCGAACGTCTTGCGCAGTTTGCGCTCCGACGGCGCGCCCGCCGCCTCCGCCGTGAAGGGTATCTTGAGCTTCGCGCCCGCCTTCAGCCCTCCGGCCGCGGCGGGATTGAGACTCAAGATCACCCGTTCGCCCACGCCGTAGGTCCGCGCCAGTCCGTAGAGCGTTTCGCCCTTCCCGACGGTGTGGACATAGTATTTCGCGCCGTCGATCACCACGACCGTCTTCGACTTTCCGGCCGCGAGCGCCGCAGCCGCGCTCCACAGGAGCACCACGAGGATCAGACCGAATCTCTTCATCGCCGGGACCTTACTTTCGGGGGTTGTTCTTTTCGCGGAAGCGCAGTTCCGTGATTACCTTCTTGGTGTAGAGCGGGAAATCGCCGTTCATCATCCATGCGTAGTAGCTCGGCTCTGCTTCGAACACCTCGCAGACCGGACGGCCCTTGTGCTTGCCGAATCCGAAGACCTCCACCCCTTTGTCGTCGTAGACGATGCGGCCGGCGTAGTCGACGCTCTCGCCGCGCGACGAATATTCGGCCAGCGCGTCCACGTCGTTGGGCAGATCGTCGTAGCGGTCGAGCTGGGCCTTCAGCACCTCGTAGGTCGCCGCCGTGTCGGCTTCGGCCGAGTGGGCGTCTTCGAGCTCCTTGCCGCAATAGAAGCGGTAGGCCGCCACCAGCGTGCGCTGCTCCTTCTTGTGGAAGATGTTCTGCACGTCGACGAACCGCCGCCGCTTGAAGTCCACGTCGATGCCCGCACGCATGAACTCCTCGACCAGAACCGGCAGATCGAAGCGGTTCGAGTTGAAACCGCCGAAGTCGCAGCCGCGGATGAACTGTTCGAGCGACTTGGCCACCTGCGCGAAGGTCGGGCACTCCTTCACGTCGTCGTCCGTGATGCCGTGCACGGCCGTAGCCTCCTCCGGGATGTGCATCCCGGGATTGAGGCGGCGTGTTTTCGTGATCTCCTCGCCGTCGGGCATGACCTTGATCAGCGAGATCTCGACGATGCGGTCCTTCGACGTATCCACGCCGGTGGTTTCGAGGTCGAAGAAGACGATGGGGCGTTTGAGGTTGAGCTTCATTTCGGGGCGTTCGCTTATGCGTTGATCATCATCGGCATGAGCAGCATGAGCGTCGAGCTCGTCTGCTTGTCGTCGTAGACGGGCTTGAAGACGCCCGCGCGGGTCGAGTCCGCCAGTTCGACCACCACCGTGGGGGTCTCCGTGTTCGAGAGGATCTCGACGAGGAAGGTCGATTTGAAGCCGATCGTAATGGGCTGCCCGTCGTAGCTGCACGCGATCGTCTCGTTGGCCGACACCGAGAAGTCGATGTCCTGCGCCGTGAGGTCGATCCGGTTGTCGGCGATGTCCATGCGGATGAGGTTCGTCGTGGGATTCGAGCAGACGGCCACGCGCTTGATGCCGTTCAGCAGCTCGATGCGGTCCACCAGCACCTTGTTGGGGTTGTTGGCCGGGATCACGGCGTTGTAGTTCGGATAGTTGCCCTCGATCAGGCGGCACACGAGCGTATGGCTCTTCAGGCGGAACACCGCATTCTTCGAGTCGAAGCCCGCGACGATGGCATCCTCCTCCTTGAGGAGCACCGATCTGAGCAGGTTGGCGGGTTTCTTCGGCAGGATGAACGATGCGGCCACCCCGTTCTGCATCTCGGCCTCGTACTTCACCAGCTTGTGCGCATCCGTGCCCACGAACGTGAGCGCGTTCTCCGCGATGCTGATGTAGATGCCGTTCATCACGGGCCGCAGCTCGTCGTCGGCCGTGGCGAAGATGGTCTTGTTGATGCCGCTGATGAGCGTGTCCGCGTCGAGCGAGAGCTCCTTCTTCTCGGCGCTCAGCTGCGGCACGGCCGGATAGCTCACGGCGCTCGCGCCCGGAATCGAGAGCGAACCGCTCTTCCACTCGATGCGGATCTCCCAATTCTTGTCGTTGACGTCGATCGTCAGCGGAATCTCCGAAAACTCCTTCAGCGAGTCGAGCATCAGCTTGGCCGGCGCGGCGATCGTGCCCTCGCTCTCTACGTTGTCCACCGCGATGGAGCCGATGAGCGTGGTTTCGAGGTCCGAGGTGGTTACTTTGAGTTCGCCGTCCTTGAGCTCCATGAGGAAATAGTCGAGGATAGGCAGCGTATTCTTGTTGCTGATAACCTTGCCCGTGGTCGCCAGAAGCGAGAGCAGGGCCGAACTTGATACGGTGAATTTCATCTTTACTGTCGTTTGTTTTATTCGGTTTGTTACTTCGGTAATTCGTCATTTTATTCCGGCCGGTCGCCCGCTTCGGTCCGCCGACGGCTGCCGGTCTCCTCTGCGGAGCGCTTCCCGCCGTTCCGGGACCGTCTGCGGTGCGCTTTTTCCTCGGACCGGGCCCGTCGGTTCCGCTCCCCCCCCCGGCAGCAGCATCCCCGCCGGCTTCGTCCTACATGCCGTAAAGGCGCCTCCGTCGATTCCGTCTCCGGCTTCCGGGGCTTATCAGCCTGTTCGGTTTCGGACCGTATTCGTTGACTCCGCCCGTCCCTTCTCGGGGCCTCGCCTCGGAGGAAGCTCCGCCCGGCCGTGCG
>ERZ1090861.309-NODE-309-length-30970-cov-32.283552_pt1 | contig 30970 bp, 16 predicted proteins | sample MGYA00478482_ERZ1090861 | MGnify/ENA primary metagenome ERZ1090861 (study PRJEB33644, sample SAMEA5815744) | chicken gut metagenome | biome: Chicken; feature: Gastrointestinal Tract; material: Caecum | place: Ireland | collected 2019-01-01 | study: A study of the... | reverse complement strand
GTGTTTTCATAAGATAATTATTTATCATATGAAAACACTTATTGCACTTTTTTCTATGGTTATTTTTGCAAGCATGAGTTTTGCCCCGCAAGACCAAGTGACAATCATATCTTCATATAGTTATCTCTATAAAGAAGCATCTTTTTCGTCAAACAAAGTTCAACGCGAAGGCGGCGACCTTCTTCTCATGCATGGTCAAAGCCTAGAAGTGATAAGCGAAGATGGCGACTTTGTGCAGGTCACACTTTCAATAGATGAGCAAGCGTATCAAGGCTATATCTACAAATATTATATAACAAAAAATTCCGCACAGATTGTCTACCCTGTTTTCAACGGTTCTGTCCGCACGGACGGTGCTGTTATATACGATTTAGACAAATCACCAACAGAATACACCGCACAAAAAGAGCAGGGAGTATATATCTACAGCGGCTTTGATGACGACGAAGAATACACGGCAGTTCAAATAGTTTTGTCTGATGGCAGCTTGTATAATGGCTACCTTAGAACGGTCGACCTTGCCCCAGACGGAGTCAGCCCGCTTTTGATTGTTGGAGTTTCCTTGATTGCCGCATCTGTCACGGTTATCCTTTCTCTTGTATTTATCAAAAAGAGCAAGAAAAAATAATTGGCAGTCAAGATTGATTATATAAAATCTTCTTAGTAAAATTAAGCTAAGGAGATTTTTTATGAATAATATTTACAATGATTTAGAAAAATTAAAAAAAGAAGTTTGGTATCTATCATCGGTCAACATACCAAAACTGCAACAGCAAATTGACGAAAACGGCGGAAGCAATCTCGCCGAGCTTCAAAATAGCATCACAGCCGTCAGCAATAACGTTTCTGCCCTTCAGACCAGCGTCACTTCGATTGAAAGCGACATTTCTGACATAGAAAGCACCATATCAACGTTGAATGGAAGTGTTAGCACTATCAATAGTGACATTTCCAGTCTTGAAGATAATGTGTCGACCATCCAAAGCAACATTTCTACGCTCGAGACAAACCTGACAGGATTAAATAGCAGTGTTTCTTCTATAAATACTCGTGTGACAGGTGTTGAAAATAGCGTTTCTTCTATAAATACCGACATAACAGCAATAGAAAACAATGTCTCTTCGCTAAATACTTCCATTGGCAGCCTAGAAGGTTCAATTTCAACTGCAAACTCAAATATATATGCAATAGAAAGCGACGTGTCTTCAATAAGCACTTCCATTGGCAGCCTAGAAGATTCAATTTCCACCGCAAACTCTAATATATCGGCTATAGAAAGCGACGTATCTTCGCTAAATACTTCCATCGACAGTCTAGAAACTTCGGTTTCCACTGCAAACTCTAATATATCAACTATAAATGGAGAGATTGATTCCATCCAGACTTCAATTTCTGGCATAACAACAATGCAACAAGACATAGACGCACTAGAATCTTCTTATCAATCTCTGCAAACATTGGTTTCAGAACATGCAGTTGATATTGTGACAAACAAAAACAATATCACACTTTTAGAAAATCATGCGGATAGTCTGCAGGTAAATCTTGCAACGCTTGGCGGAAAATACAACGACCTTGAAGACGATATCGGAACTTTAAGCACGTCACTTACCACCCTTTCCACTAGCCTAGACAGTCTCGAAGAAGTTGTCGACGACCTAAGCACCGGCAGCTCTAACAGCAGTTATGTTGTCATTTACGACAAGGATAGCGAAGATTCAACCATCAATCTTAACAGACCAAATGGAATCTTGCTCGGCTCATCTGTAATGATTGACCTTTCAAGCTATACCTACCTACGCTTTTTCTTCTCTATGGACAACTGCGGCGCTCAAACCTATATCAAACTTACCAACAGACTGCGTTCTGACCAACTTGTTATGGCGGGGTCTAATAATTCAAATAGATACCATGCGGTTAGAATAATCATCCCTGTTTCGCTTGATAAACTCAGCGTTGACATCTTCACAACATTTGAATTTGACAATGCCGGAAATATGACGCGAACACTTCGCAGCAATGAAAGCAATTTCTATATCTATCGAATAGAAGGAATTATATAGCCATTTGCATCGCAATAAAAAACCTTTTGTGAATAAAAGTCACAAAAGGTTTTTTATTAATTAAAATTGTGTTTGAAGCTGCCCTGAGATAAATCCATAAACAATCAAAAAGATAACAAAGGCAAAGAAAAGAATTGCACAAATGGCGTTTATTCTATGCCAAGGATTGCCCACTTTGATATCTTGAAGATTGCTGTTGAAGGCAAAGATAGTTCCCATTGCATAGGATATTGTTATTATGCACATCCACTCATTGATTATTTCAAAGTATTTAAGCACAAGACCAACAATAGCCACAAGGCACGCCATGATGCCAAGTATTCTAGCCATCATCATCTTATGTTTAAGGTGTTTTGTGTAATAATTCATTTTCCGCCCCCTATTGACGTTTCTTTATAATAATTTTAATAAAACCCCGCATTTTTGTCAAGGAAATTAAAATTCTGGAATAAAATTTTCGCTGGCTGAGTCAAAATCTTGAATATAACCATTCTCTAGCCCTATTTTTTCTGCATGAGCAACCACAGTTTTATATTCAAGTGGATATAATTTGCGTTTTATCGAAGAATTATTGTAAGGGGTAAACTGGCTCATTATGCTGACGGAAGGCTCGCTTATGTTTCCCTTTATAAAATCTAAAATTCTTATGCTGTCAAGCACACTTCCCGGAAGCACCAAGTGCCTAATCAAAAGCCCGCTTTGCAATATTCCGTCCATGCTAAAAATATTGTCAGGTTTAAGTTCACTCATCTTAACGATGCTCTTTCTTGCCCACTCAAAATAATCTTCTGCCCGCGAATACTTCTTTGCAAGCTCCTTTGAAAAGTATTTAAAGTCTGGCATAAACACGTCCACCACACCCGCAATCTTTTCTATTATCTCCGGCTTTTCATATCCACTTGAGTTCCACACGAGCGGAATAGGAAGTTTTTTATTTTGCAGAGCTTCAATAATCTTGCTTGAAAAGTGGGTTGGCGTGATAAGGTCAATGCAAGAGAAGCTATCAAGGTCATACGATAAAAGCAAATCATAAAACTCGCTTGGCGTATACTCTTTTCCAATGCTTTTATGTGATATCTCATAGTTTTGACAAAATTCGCACCTTAGATTGCAGCCCGAAAAAAATATTGCAAGAGCACCCTTGCTTCCACTTATACAAGGCTCTTCCCACATAAAATTCTCGATTATTTTTGCGATTTTAATATTCTCTTTCTCGCCACAAAACCCTGTTTGAATATTTCTATCAACACCGCAATTTCTAGGACAATCAAAACATTCCATAAAAATATTATATCTAAAATAAATAAAATATAAAAATATTTTAATAAATTATTATAAAATTATAGAATTTTTATTATATTGTTTAAAAATTTAAAAAATATAAAAATTAAATAATTAAAATTATATTGAATATAAATTAAAAAGTTATATTATAAAAAAATATATAAAAAATAAAAAAATCAATATAAAAATTGATTTTTTGTATTTTTTCAAATATTATTTAATTCAATTATTGCAAATAAATTATAGTAATTCCGGGATTTGCCTTGTTCAAATCTTCGTCACCATAGATTGTTTTATCTTTTTGCAATATCTCAAGTGTTGTCGGGTCAAACATATTCCACTTATCGCCGCCAAAATAATCTTTGATTAAATTTTGTTTCTTCCACCTTTGAAGTTGACGGCGAAGCTCCACAAGTATAGTCCCGCCCCTGCCATGCGAGCCATATCCATGCAAGACCTTAACCGCCACAAGCCCTTCTTTCTTTGCCGCTTCAAGCTCAATTTCAGTGATGGCGAGTGCATAGTCAACTGTAGGCGAATTTTGTTTCAAATCAATAAGTCTCAATTTCTTCTCCTTTTTATAAATTTTATCACCTTTTATAAAAATTCGAAAAGAAATTTTATATATTTATTGTTTGACTTCAATTTAGCAAAACTCTAAAACATTATCATTTATTTTTTAGCTTTCACCTATCCTTCCATAATCATTTTGTCGGCAATAAGTGCAATAAGCTCACCATTAGTTGGCTTGTCATTGGAGCTATACACTTTAAACCCAAAGAGCGAATTGATATTTTCAATCTTGCCGCGATTCCACGCAACTTCTATTGCATGACGCATTCCACGTTCCACCTTTGACGAACTTGTTTCAAACTTCTGCGCTATTGTTGGATAGAGTTTCTTAGTGATGGAACCAATAATCTCAGGCTCTTCAACCGCAAGCTTGACCGCTTCTCTCAAGAACTGGTAGCCCTTGATATGCGCAGGTATGCCAATACTGATAAAGATATTTGAAATTTTTTCATCAAGTAACTTTTCACTTTTCTCTTCCCCTGTGTCTTTTTCATTCACAATATCAAGTATTCTCTCTTCCAAATTTTCAGGACTAATCGGCTTAACCATAAAATAGCTCGCCCCTTCCTTTATTGCCTTTGACACAAAGCCACTATGCGAAAGAGTGGAAATAAAAATCACCTTAGGCACATTCTCGCCCATATCTTTTTTGATGGTCTCAAACACTTTAAAACCATCCATTCCAGAAAGCAGAGCTTCCGTTATAAGAAAGTCAGGTTTCTTCTCTTCCACGTCCTTAACCACCTGCTCTCCATCACTAGACATGCCTACCACAAGATAGTCGTCCTTGCCCTTAAAATACTCTATAAGAGCATCATCTTCGCTGTTATCAGCAAAATAAATTTTGATTTTTTTGTTATCACTTTCCATAAAATTCTCCTTTTACCCTTAAAATTCAACACTTTTTTAAGACACTTTAAAGATAGCACTTTTTCTCTTTATTTTAAAGAAGATTGAGTGGTATAAATTGCCGAGTTATGACTGAAATTGTCGTAATTTGTTGGAAAAAGTCAAGCTCTCCCCGCCGCTCACCACAAAAACCATAAAAACCGACAATGTTTATAGGAATTATTGCCCTGCCATTTTTAATTATTCAAAATATTTAAAAACTTCAAAAATTATTTTTAAAACTCTTTTTTATAAAATTTTTCTCTCCAATTAAAAAAATCTCTTAATTTATAAGAGATTTTTTTGTTTTTTGTTTTTGTTGCTACACACCAACAATCTGATCCGCATATTTGCCCCAAACAGGATCTGCTTTATAATCATCTAGGCTTTCAGAAGGAACTTCTATAGATGTTGTTGGATTGAACTCAGCATATGACGTAGGCGGAGTAGTTACTCCAAGTCTTACATTTGCATTTACAGGAATGGCTAAATAACCTATATATGTTAAATTTGTGCAAGCACTAAGGTCTACTAATTCACAACTCTGCAGAGATTCTAAAGCATAATCTTCCAATCTTGTCACGCTTGCTGGAGCAGTAAATGTGCCACTTCTATCTAATCCACATATAAGTGTTGTTTTATCTTTATTATACAAAGCTCTGTTTTCACTTGAAAAATATTGATTGTTTGCATCCACATTTATAGAGGTAAAGCCAGTATAACTAAAAGCTCTGAGCCCTATACTTGTCACGCTTGCTGGAATATATAACTCTCCTGTTGTATTATAACAAAGATAGAAAGCATAATCATCAATTGTTTTTAAATTGGTGCAATTTCTTAAATTTACACCTTTCAACTCAAAGCAGTTTATAAATGCAGAGTCTCCTATTGTTTCTACGGTTGAAGGTATTGTTATAGTGCCAGTCAAATTTAAACTTGCAAAAGCATATTCGCCAATATTAATCAAACCTTCTGGAAGTGTCACTTTTGTGATAGAAGCATCAAAAACTGTGCTTGAAAAAGTAGTTTCACTATCACCAGCGGCTATCGATGTCACTGTATATTTGCTGCCTTCAACAAACTTTCCTTGATATATTGAATAGCTGTTTGGAATAACAACTTCTGTTTCTGTGCCGTTATATGAAACAAGTTCGCCCGTGCTATCTGACAAATTATTGAAAGTAAAATCAGTAATTTCTTGTGGTATATACTCGTCTATTGTGATAACTATTCCGTCTAGCACAACAGGATTGTCTGCGTCAGCATTTGGCGCCATGATTGTTAAGGTCAGTGTGCCATCAGGTTTAGTGCTATTGTTTATAATAGTATCTTCGCCAGCTCCTACTTCTACATAGCCACCATGCTCTTCTGATACTCCGTCGGAAACAAGAGAGCCTAAATCTACTTCCGTTATTTGCCAAAAGATATCCGTTGTATTTATCATATCAAAATACAATGTAAATGAACCATAAGTGTTCTCTTCAGTTAAACCAGTCAAATCTAGGTTAAATTCTCCATTTATGTAGCCCGGCATAAAGCTATCTATACTTTCAGGCTCTGATGCCATATCTTGCTTTATCCTAACGTCTTTCACATACAAGCTTTTATCAGGAACGTTAAAACTTACGCTCCCCTGCATTGTCAGTTGTTGTTGCGTTGCCGCAAACACGCCTATGATTAACACTCCCAGCATTAACATAAATAATGAAATACATGATATTAATTTTACCTTAAGTGACATATCAAAATCTCCTTTTATTTTTAATTCCTATGCACTTTTACTCCCACTAAATTTGACAGAGCGGAAATAAAGTATATATCTTCAACTAACCCTGCCGGACAACCGCCAAGCGTTAGGCTTGTGCAAACTAAGTTTGCTTGTTTAATTCCTGCATAATTAAAAACCTTATCATTGAGACGGTCGATAAACCATTTCTCTTGGCTAGATTTCTTAGCTGCTCGCTCTGCTCTTTCGTGAGCCTTAGTGTATACCTTATGTAATCTTCTTTCATATTCTCCTACCCATTTCACAAGCGAGCGGGCGTTAGCCCAAGAGCGAATGTCCAAACTCCATAGGAGTTTGTGAAAGGCAAAAGCCTTTCGTAAATTTTTGCCTTTGCAAAAATTTACACATTCGCTCTCTGCGGCAAACCAAATGTTTGACGACTGTCCGACATGGCAAGTCAGAAACTCAAACTTCGTTTCCGCTCTCTGCGGCGAAGCCGCTCGCTCGCGATAGCCGCTTGACGCGTCTATCTTTATGCTATTAGTATACCCCCCAGCCCACGTCAGCAAATTTAACAAATTTTTTAAAATTTTTTATATTTTTTGATTTGAGAGCGGAAATATAGTCTATCTCTTATTCTCACCCTGCCGGACAATCGTCGAACATTTGGTTCGGTGGCTTAGCCACTTTTTATCGTGTGGCTTGTCTATAATGCCGAGTTTATCTGTTCCAAGAGAGCGGTGATAAAGTTTATATTTTAAACTCAACCTGCCAGACAGTCGCCGAGCGTTAGGCTCGCGGACAGTGATGCAAACTAAGTTTGCCGTCAAACATTTGGTTCGCAAGCGAATGAAAAACTCTTTCGAGTTTTTGATAGGCAAAACTCGTTTTGCCTATCGTGATTTTTTGCTTCTTCAAAAAATCACCCATTCGCTTGCCCATGACAAAGAAAGCTCACAGCATCAATATAAAAAAAATAAGAGCAGTGTTATTTTTTACACTACTCTTATTTGCGAATATAAAATCATTTATTTTTAAGTTCAACCATGTATGCGGTTGGCACATTTTCAACTTTAACTTTATCTGAAATTTCCACCCCTGCTATTGCGTAAATTTCATTTCCATAGGCAAGCACAGGCAAAGAATCGCGGACTCTAAGTGGTATTTTTTTATCTATCAGATAAGACTTAAGTTTTTTGCTGCCGCCGCCAAATTTAACAAAAACGTCGCCATCTTGCCTAAATCTCCAAATCGCATCCTTAGGCACCTTACGATAATCTAGGATGATTTGTCCCGGCTGGGCTTTTACGTCGTATTCTTTCACGCGTTTAACAACAAGTTTGTAGTCATTAGGAAGGTCAAATTCCCCGCATTTGAAAGGCGCTTCAAATTTTGGCTTTTCAACATGTTTATTAAATATAGTTATATAGTCATACTCTTTTGCCACAGCGGCTTCAAACGGAAGAGAGATTCTTTTCCCGTTCTCAGCATTAAGAGCAAGATTTTTTATCGAATCGATATGTTTTTTCTCTATATCTTGAGTTATACCAATAGACTTAACCGCTTTAAAGATAATTCGCGTAACAATAGCATTGTCATAAAGGAAATAGGAAGTTGGAATTTTGACAGCCTTATCTTCTGTTATGATAGCTTCGGCGTAAATTTGCTTGTTTATAAACTCGTCATCATCCTTGATAGCCTGCCCAAAATTTACAATCGCCGTAACTGCATTAGGCCAACGCGAAGTGATATCTTTCATAATAACATTTCGCACAAAATTTCTATTATATGAGATATCTTCATTTGTGTAGTCCTCAACATAGTCAATGTGATTTTCATTGATATAGTCATATATCTCATCTTTAGTTGTGTTCAAAAACGGACGGACATATATGCCTTCACTAACCGGCGTCATGCCAATGCCACCAGTCGCACCCGCTCCCCTAAAGATATGCATAAGAATTGTTTCCGCTTGGTCGAGAGTGTGATGCGCAAGTGCAATTTTATCTACAAGTCCTTTTTGAATAAGTGACTTAAAAACCCCATACCTTGCCTGCCTTGCCGCCGTTTCAATACTCAAGTCCTTGTCCTTTGCTATCTTTGGAGCGTCAACTCTGAATTTATAGAACCTAACGCCAAGTTCTCTCGCCTTTTCTTTAACAAAGTCTGCGTCGAGATAGCTATTTTCGCGTATTTCATGGTCAACATGTATGGCAACAACTTCTATATCAAACTTCTCTTGATTTGTGGCAAGATAATGAAGAAGAGCCATAGAGTCACTACCCCCGCTACAGCCAACACCTATAATCTCTCCGCGTCTAAAAAGTTTGTTCTTTTCAATAAATTCCTCGCAAGACAACATAAAATTCTCCTTATAAATCTTCTTTTTTGTTAAAAGTATTATACACTATAAAATTATATTGTGCAATATATAAAATAATAATTTTATAAAAAATTCGCAAAAAAGTGAAAATTACTATTATATAACCTAATATTTTATTTTTAAGTAGATAAAAACAATTTAAGCAATCTTCATATATCAAAAAATGACGCAATTTGTCAATATAAACCCATATGGCGTCAATATGACATACTCCCCAGAAAAAATTTTCAAATTTTTTATGAAAAGTGCTTGACAAAAAATTCAAAATATGTATAATAGACAACATAAATTGGGGGTAAACAATGACAAACGAAAATTTTAACGAGCTTACTGCGAAAATTATAAGCGGAGATAAGACTGCCGAGCAAACACTTTATGACGAAGCTTTTACGCCAGTTTATGAGCGAGCAAAATCATATTTTTCAAATGGAAAACTTAGCAATATACGAGAAAACGAACTTGAATACAGAGCTGAGCGTGTTTTGACAAATATGATAAATAAATATAAAAATTTGGGAGAATTTCCTAAGACCTATTCTGAATTTGTTTCTATTTGCAAAGCCAAAATGTCGAGAAAACTCTATAATATTCATGTTAAGCGTATCCATGTTTTGGTAAGAAAGCCTAGAAAAAAGGGATACACTCGCGGGCAGACATACTCTAAAAAACAGGATTTAAATTTCAACTGGCTTAAAGACCAAGAACAGCTTGAGAATTTTGTTGTTAAACCTGTTGATGAAAACGGGTATGAAAAACAAGGCAATGAAAGCTACTCAGCTATGCTTAAACAAGAGATGATGGAATTTTTAAAGTCTGCCGACGAGAAAACGCAGACAATTATTTCAAGATATTATGGTCTAGGGCAAGACGTCGGCAGAGTATATGATATCTCAAAGGATTTTAATATTACTCGAGCAAGAGTTTATCAAATCATAAGCAAAGTAAATCATAATTTCATTGAGTATTTAAAAGAAAACCATCCTGAAGAATTTACTTGGGGTGACACCGAACTTTCTTAACGCGGGCACAAGCCAAATGCATGGCGGCTTAGCCACTTATTATCGTATAGTGCGTTTATAACGCTAAGTTTATTTGTTCCACTTTTAAATTTTACACCGAACTTTCTGCTTAAGTTTCTTTGTCACAGGCAAGCGAATAGAAAAACTCTTTCGAGTTTTTTATAGGCTATTGCCTATTGTGATTTTTGTTAAAAAATCACCTATTCGCTTGCCTGTGACAAAGAAACCCAATTTGAAACACAGAGCGGCGACAAAATCTATTTTCAAACTCACTTTACTAAATAGTGATGCAAACTAGGTTTGGCGGATTATCCTCTCCCTATCGTGTAGTTTGTTTATAATGCTAGGTTTTCTCAGTTCCACTAAGAGAGCGGTAACAAAGTTTATTCTTTAAACTCACTCTGCCGGACAATCGTCGAACATTTGGTTCGGAGAGCGGAGATAAAGTTTACTCTTACAATTCACTATGGCGGATAGCCGCCAAGTAAAAGGCTTGTTATGGAAATTTTAGGTAATGTTAACAGTGTTGAAAGCATGGGGCTTGTTGATGGACCGGGAATTAGGTTCGTCGTCTTTTTGCAAGGCTGCGAGCTACGTTGTCTATACTGTCACAACCCAGAAACTTGGGACAAATTAAAACAATGTGAAAGCATAACCCCGAAAGACTTGATAAAAAGAATAGTTCGCTTTAAAAGTTACTTCGGAAATGATGGCGGAGTGACTTTCTCAGGTGGCGAGCCTTTGCTTCAACCGAAATTTCTTTTAGAATGTTTAAAACTATGCAAAAAGGAAAAGATAAACACCGCACTTGACACAGCTGGTGTCGGGTTTGGTGATTATGAAGAGATTTTGAAATATACCGACCTTGTGATACTTGATATCAAAGCAGTCAAAGAAGAGGACTATAAAAAAATCACCGGTCAGCCAATGCTTAGGTTTAATAAATTTTTGCAAGCCTGTCAGCAGCAAAACAAAAAGTTGTGGCTTAGACAGGTGATAGTGCCGGGAATAAATGACACAGAAGAAAATATTTTAAATTTAAAAGAATATATAAAAACTATCAAAAATGTTGAAAAAGTGGAACTTTTGCCTTACAAAACTATTGGAGTGCATAAATATAAGGATTTAAATATCAAATATAGACTTGAAGGCGTTAAGGATATGGACGAAAAACGCTGCAAAGAGCTTGAAAATTTGCTTCTTTCATAATAATTTGCAAACAAAGCACACAAAAACAAAAAGCTAGACAAACATGTCTAGTTTTTTATAGTTTGAAGTTAAGCCTTGCAAAGCGAAATTGTTTATGCGAACCCGATTTATTCAAAATATTGCGATAAGTGGAAAACAGCACACAAATCCGCAAAAAATACAAAATTTTAATTCAATGAAATTTTTTCATCACAAGTTTTTGTTGATAAGTTTATTCTTGAATTATTTGTAAAATGCTTTTCATTCTTTTTATTGGAATAGGAAAGGAAAGCTCATTGACAGCATGGTCAACACGAATAACGCAAGCTTTTGTTGGACTTTCCGCCCTGCCCACAGGAACAAGCACTAAGTCGTTTTCTTTTAGCAGCGGAAAGGGAGAGATATACCAGACAATATTTCCCGCCATCTCCCCTTCTAGAACTCTCACCTTAGCATAGTCATGGCTATCATGTGTGCGTAGCTTTCCACCCGCCATAGAATGAATCATGTTCATAAAAAACTCCTTACAAAAAGAAATTTTGATTATATCAATTTTAGTATATAAAGTTTAGCACATTTTTATCATAACGCCAAGAGAAAATACAGACCACCGCTATCTTTATAATGCTTAATAAAGGTAAGTCCACATAATAAACGCAATAAACGGACAAAATTGAAAATTTTTCTTGACAATAGCAGTGAATTTAGTTATAATTTCATAGTAACAATAAATATGGCAGCATAGCTCAGCTGGCTAGAGCGCAAGATTCATACTCTTGAGGTCACTGGTTCGAGACCAGTTGCTGCTACCACAAGCCAACAGAAGCAGTATGAAATTATAAAAATACTGCTTTTTTATATGAATTAGTTCTGGTCTCGAACCAGTGAAACTGGTGAGTAGGGCTCCCACAAAATTCCTTTTGTGGGTAAAGGGACCAGTTGCTGCTACCACGAACCAACAGAAGCAGTATGAAATTATAAAAATACTGCTTTTTTATATGAATTAGTTCTGGTCTCGAACCAGTGAAACTGGTGAGTAGGGCTCCCACAAAATTCCTTTTGTGGGTAAAGGGACCAGTTGCTGCTACCATGAACCAAATGTTTGACGACTGTCCGGCTAAGCGAGTTTAAAGAATAATCTTTATCTCCGCTCTCTAGGAACTGACAAACTCAGCGTTTATAGACACACTGGGCGATAGTGTAGATAAGCCAAGAAGTTAAAAATAAAACTCTATGATTAAATATTCGAATCATAGAGTTTTTTTGTTTTTTGTATTAAGCGTTTGCAATTTCTTCCATCTTTCTTCTCTTACGTTTTCTTAGAAGGAATAATAATAGTAGTAAAAGCAGAAGTAGAAGAATAATCACACCTATAACAATAAGCACGATGATTAGCGTCATATTGTCTTGTATGATATTAGCATTATCAGTTAAACACCAGAACAGTCCGCCATATGATAAATTTGGATTAGAGTAAGTTCTATAAAGTCTTATATCTGTAAGATCATATGACTCAAGATACATTGTCCCGTTGAATGGACTTTCAGGAACACCGATAGGTTCCCAGAACAGACCATAGAAGTCAATATCTGCAACCACTCTATATACGGCATCGGCATAAGCAAGACCATTGTTGTTAGTCAATGCGTTGTTGACCGCATATGAAACAAATCCCATCTCTTCTGCCGACCTTATAAAGTATGGGCTATCGTCCGTTCCCATTCCAATAAGCCCAGAAGCACGGTATTCTTCGTCGCTCCATACCATACGTTTATAGATAACGTTTATAGTTATACTATAAGTTTCATACATGTCTAAGAAAGCTTGGTTGATTATTATTTCGTTATCTTCGCTATCTTCAATCATGTAGAGAATGCTTATTTCGGCATCTCCAACGTTGACTCTTATATCGTCAATCAAATAGGCTGTGCTTGTATAGATTCTTAAGGTTGCACTGTCGCCATAGAGAACTTGATAGGTATCGCCATTATTTAGCTCGTATGCAAGTTCGTTTGCATCCACATATATCTGTGAGCCCGCACGAGCATACTCTGCATCGTCGACAGCATCGCGGACAGTTGATGTGAAGGTTATGCTGATATCTTCACGAACAAGGTCCATTGTCACGTAAAGATTATAAACGTCACCTATAATATCAAGGTCTGCTGCGTTTAACCTGTAAGTGTATTCGTAATAACCTGTAACTGAGTTGAGACTTTCGGTGAACAATCCACACGGAATAGTCAGGTTATATCCCCAACCTTTATCAATTACAATTTGCATTGTCTGACCGATTGCACCTAACATTGTTGTGCTATGGTCAACAAGCACGTTGTCAATATACACACCAACAATTCTATGTATATTATTGATTTTAGACGTCTCCAAATTGATATTGACAGGTCTGCCTTCAAATACAGCATATAGATTGAGCGGCGTTGTTACCAAGCTATCATATGTGTAATAGTAGTTTCCGCTATTTTCGTCATATGTGCCATAAATTCTTGCGTTTGTATCAGTGTTAATCCAATATAGGAAGTTATATCCATCTTTTGGAACTGCAACCAAAGTCAAGATATCGTCTGGCGAGAACACATTGCCTGTCAAGGCTGTTCCATTTTGTTGAAGATAGCTTGTTCCGCCATCGTTGTTTGTTGTCAAGGTGAAAATTGGATAGTAGATTGCTCTTATTTGATAGTCACCTAAGTCAAACACCATCTCAAAGTTTGCACCATGCTGAGTTGTCTCACCGCCAGTAGAAGTGACTTCCCAATACATAAATTCATAGCCTTCATACTCATAAGCTTGCAATCTTAAAGTAACTCCCGCAGTAACTTCAGCATACCACTTGTCATCTTGACTTGTCCAATAGGTTGTTTGATTGATATTTGTGATGATATCGTCAATCTCGGCATCGTCAAGATTGCTATCAAAGCCTTCAGGTCTAAAGATAAGTGTTATCGTTGACTTATCGTAGAGCCATGCGGCATAGATTGTGAATGTTTGAGTTTCAACATCGAAGTTAGTTTCGGCTATATATCTATTTCCATCCCAAGTGTAGCCCGTTTCAGTCCAAGCCTTCAAAACATTTCCATTTCCGTCAACATATTGAACGCCTTGACCTGCCTGTTTTGTAAAGTATCCGGCAAGTGTATAGCCCGACCTTGTTGTGAATATCGTTGCCCTATCTTCGTCTGAAAGATTTGCAAGTGAGAAGGTTTCGCCATAGACTATGGCATCTTCAAGTCTAACCTGATAATTTGTGTCACCATAAGAAAGGCTGAAAATCAAATCGTATACTTTAGGTTCAACTATGATATAGATAATAGCATCTGCATTGACATTTGTTATATGCAAAGTGGCTGTGTTTGTGAATCCATTTAAACTTGGGTCGCTGACAGCAACGTTAGACACAGTGATTGCACCTTCGTCAAACTGTCCGTCAAGCAATTCAACCCTATATCTTAGTGCGCCACCTGCATTAGCAACTAGATTGTAAGCAAATTGAGAATATAGCGTTACGTCAAGGTTTGCACCAGTTATAGCACTTACAAAGACGTCATTTGTGTTGTTTTGGCTTGCTCTGATAAGTTCTGATGAAGTGCCCACACTTATTCTTCCGGCTGAAACTGCCGCTGATGACCCTTCGCGAGCAAATTTAATTTCAATATTATTTTCTTCAGCAGTGAAAGTTGCTTGAATTTCAGTGCCGTCTTTTATTCCGCTAAAGGCATAGATATGAACGCCGTTGTAGTCCATCTCGCTTGCAACAACACCTGTTGTGCTTGAGCTCATAACAAGACTAAATCCGCTGTTTATATCGGCTGTGAAGTATACAATTTCATCAGTGTATGAAAGAAATTCAAAGTCAATATACATTGTTCCTTCAGCGTTGAGATATAAGCTGTCGTCAAGTCTTGTTCCCCTTGCATCAGATATATAGATAAGTCCACCAATATCTGTGCCATAGGTAAATTGATAATTTACTTGCACCGCTGTTTGAACATGAACATAGGCTTCGCTTGCCTTGAAGGTTATCTCAACTTCTGTAAACGAATCTACAAGAGTTGGAGTTAACGTAAGCACGCCATCAACATAAGAGTATTCAAAGCCACATTCAGCAAGTGGAAGCTCTCCAACCAAAATTTCATTTAGCTCGTATCCTTCATCCGGAATAAGCGTTATGATAAGGTCTGCATTTATTCTAGTTGTAACCACAACCGACCTTCCGCCACTGACGGTAAAGTCTGATATTCCTGTTTGAGAAACTGCGATTTGTCCACGATTGCCAACAATAAAGGTGACATCGTTAAGGTTTTCAATAAAGTTTGCATAGACAAGTATTGTTCCACCTAAATCAACACTTTCAAGAAGAGCACGCTGTGACAGGTCCATAGTCAAAGTGGTGTATTGTTCTGAAGAAAGGACGCTACCATTTCCTGTCCAGTTAAAGAAGATATAGTCATCTCTTATTGGATTTGCTTGAAGAGACAGCTCTCCATTAAACCTAACCGTCTGAGAAACAACGTCTGGAACGATTTCACCATATTCGCTTTGCCCTTCGGCGACAACGAGCATAAAGTTGTAACTTCTCTCTTCAGAGCCAAATTCAAGAGCAAAACTGTCATTGATGCCTGTAAATGAAGCGCTCAAGTGATATAGTCCGTCCGCTCTTGTGTAAGTGCAAGTCTGTCCTGCAACTAAGAACTCATCTATTGTAGGATTTACCGACCCATTCATATAGCCATATCTTAACGTTGCGGTCAAAGTGAGCGGTGTGTCTGAATAGATTTCATAAGTCGTTCCATTCACGCTGACACTGACACCATTTAGTTGAAGAGAAGTGAATCTGTCGCTGATATTTGGTATCGTGATGATATTTAAAGATGGATTTGCCGTAACATTGATTGTTATTCCATCCACAAAGTTGCTCCAAGTGAGAGTCAATGTGTGTTTGTCGTCACTTATAATATAAGTTACTGAAGAAGTTGTTGTAGAGTATACAACTGAAGTATCGTCAAACTCATAACCCTTGATTGCGTTATAGGTGATAACAACAGTGCTTTCTGTGTAAACTTCATATTCAGTTAAAACGTCGCTCTGCGTCTCTCCATCTATAGCCACACTGTAGCTTTCGATATTTTGAACGCCAAGTGACAGCCTATTTAAACCTAAGAGAGTGTCTATTGTAAGAGTTCCGTCATCAATTAGGTTATAGATTTGAATAACATTTCCGTCGATATCATGTTCGCCGTTAAGCTCGCTCACATTGAACTCAAATTCATAGCCTTGAACTGCACTCGCGGTGATTGTGACGATATTTTCGCTATAAACTATGGTAAATTGCATGCCTGTTGTAATTTCTGCTCCGTCTGCTGATGCAATAATCTTGTCATCAAAGACAACCGTCAAAGTATATGGATTATTTGTAAAGCGTGCGGTAAGAGTTGTTTGCCACTGACCGTTTGAGTTTGTTCCTATTGTAAGGAATATATCACCCTCCACATACTCAACATCGTAGTTGTCAACCCATACATAGCTTCGTCCCGGAAGATATGCCTCTGGCATCCCTTGCAGCTCGCTTCCATATATAGCAGTTATTGGGCTATTTCCGATAAGCTGTCCGCCGTTTGGATTGAAGCTTATTTGATATGTTTCGCCCTGCCAGATGGCAGTCAATTCTATTTGAACGTCTTGAGAAAGCTGCTCAAAAAGTGCGTCAACAACTTCTTGAAGGGTGCTCTCGCCTATAGGAGTGTTTGCCCCTCCGTAGCTATAGCCCATGAAAGAATAAGTTCCTTCAGTAACTGCAAGCACGGCAAGGTCTGACTGCAACAATGACCCAAGTTCAACATAGGTATAAGTTGCGTAGAGAATATTGGTCTCTGTTCTCTCTGTGTAGAGTGGAACGTTGTCGTCAATATTGAAGGTGATTTCAATCTCGCCTGTGTTTATTTCAAGAACGATTGCAGAGCCGATATTTGAGATAGTCGCCACCCCTGTGTTTGCACCGGTGTCCGACAGAGTGGCATCTCTATAAGTTCCGCTTGCAACATTGTAAGAAGAAATCTTATATCCCCTATTCGTTTCAACTGAGATTGTAAGGCTTGAGAAGTATCTAGCCGTCTCTTCTTCGCTGTTATAGAAGTCACCTTCAACGAGAACGCTTTGCAAGTTGTTTCCACGAATAGTTATGCTGTAGTTTTCAATTTCCCATACGGTGTAGACAACTATCGTCTTGCTTTCGCCATTTAGAGCGATTGACTCAATAAGTGCTTGAATATTTCCTTCTGTGATTTCAATATACTGTCCTTCACTATAATATTTCCAGCCAACTGCTTGATATCCCGTTCTTGTAGGATAAATCATTTGAGAGATAAGCTGACTTGCTGAATAGTTGTTAGGATAAGTGAATGAGAACACATTGTTTCGAACAACAGGTGAAAGCCCGTCATCAACAAATGCTCCATCTGTGACAAGTGCAGGGTCCTCCTGCGTTGCATTGACTGTGAAGGTGATTGCATGCTGATTGATTGTTCCTGTAACGTTGTTTAGAACGGTATAGTTTGTGCTGTCGCTTCCACCTAAGATGATGGTTACAACTTTGTTTGTTCCAACATTTTCATTATCAAAGTGACTGTTTGTCTTATCTATAATAACATTGTCGCCACTCTCTATGCCATAATTTGACAGGTCAATATCTATATCAGGGAAGGAATTTGTTGTGTCATAGAATTTAACAATACTTGTTGAAATTCTTGCAAGGTCTAGCTGCTTTGCTGTGATATTTATAGTGATATTATATGTGTGAGAATAAATTTCCCCAACGTCTCCAACTGCTTGACCAAAGGTGTAGTTGGTTGAAGTCAAAGTGAACTCAAAGGTTCTAGAGCCTGCTCTAAGGTGTCCGCCTGTTGAGTAAACTCCGCTTCCGCTGACTGTATAGCTTGAAATTGTGATATAGTTTGAATTGATTGCACCATTATTTATAGTCAATGGAATGTTTGTCAAAATTCTGTTAAGCTCGTCTCCCATATTTATAGTTCCGTAGACAAGTGATGAAACGGTGGTTGTAACGTTGACGGTCTCTTGTGACGGTGTAACTAAAACTTGAAGAGAACTTGCCCATGTGAGCTGATAATTTTCATCACTCACGTTATCAAGCGACATTGAAACGATGCTTTGATAGCCTGCATAGCTTTGGAAGAATGAGCCTGTTATCGTTATATATTCGCCATCAACAATGTTTTCAACAACCATTGTGATATTAGGGTTCTGTGTCTGGTTTGTCCAAATGAAGTTTGTAGTTTGGTCTAAAACTTTTGTTATGCTTGTGACAGTCAATACTCTTTCAGTCACAACAATCTTTGCATTTGCAGAAGAGGTGGCGGTAAATGAAGGTTGCTCGGCGTCCTGTCCAATCACAGTCTCGCCTTCTTCAGAGAATGCCACGCTAAAGTCATAAGAGCCAACATGAGCTGAGTTATTTTCGGCAGGAGTAAACACAACATATCTTGCATAGTCCACTCTCGCATCTTCTGGGATAGGAGATTGTTCTCCGCTTGCATTTGTATAGAACATTGAGAAGGTCTGGCTGACTGCTTCTTGCCCTGCATAGCCTGTCAAAACAAACTTACCTTGCGCGCTGTCATAGCTTACTGTAAGGTTTGATAGTGCGTTGCCGTTATATGCAAAACTGAGCGTTCCATCAAGGTCTATTCTAAGGTTTGCGGTTGGAACTAAGATTTCAAAATAGTCCTCAAAATCTTGTGCATTGATAGTATAGTTTACTCTATCTTCTGCGCTAGCTAGAGTTGGATTTGTAAGCCTATAGAATCCGATATTTTCGCCTTCTTCTCTTGTGAAGTTTACAACAACTTGGTCGTTTGCATTTTCAGTTATGGTGATAGTTGCGCTCAAAGTCGGGTCACTAAAACCTAAATCCTTGCTAAGATTGATTTGGTCCTCATATAGTGAAAGGTCAATCTCATATTGTTCAATAATTTGTATAATCGTTGTATATCCGCTCTCGAGTGAGAAGAAATATTGATATTCACTTGCAATCGAAATTGTGATTGTATATCTTCCTGCATTAAGAACCTGTGACACTGCACTGCTGTTATAAGTGATTGTCACATTGACGCCGTAGTCTGAAAGCCCATCTTCGATAAGAGCGTTAAGTGAAAGAGTTTCCACTCTTGTTCCGTTCTGTCGAACGCCAACATTGATTTGGGTCTCTCTTGCAACGTTGTTAAATATAAGAGCGATAGTCGTTTGATTTGTTATACCAATTTCGTTTGTCAATATGTTTAGCTCAACAGGGAACTCTCTCGTTATTCTTTGAGAGCCTTGTGTGTCGTTTTGATATGTCAAATAAACTGTTAGAGTATAGTCTCCGCTCAAAGTTGAAGGAGCTCTTCCGGTAGAGTCTTGAATTGTAATTATTCCACTGCTTGCCGTGAATGTATTTTGTCCATTTGAAAGAGTATAGCTAAATGAGCCACCTTCCAGAGTTGGAAGGCTGACAATATCTGTAACGTTAAGTGAAAGGCTGTCAAGTGATGCGCGGTAGGTAAAGCTGTCTTGTATCTGACTTCCGGTAACGCCAACAAGTGACCAAAGCGCAACGACATCCACTGACTGTCCACCATCAGAAGTTGTAAATCTATAGCCGGTGTCTCCGCTTGCTGTGATGACAGGGTCTTGACATGAGTAAGAATATCCATCAAATTCAAGTCCCGCGTAGTCATGAACAGGATTTGTGTGAACATAGCCTGAATTTAGCGCTGAAACATAGATTACTTCTTCGCTAGCGCCTGACGCGTTGTGTCCGCCATTATAATCAATATGGATTTTTCGAACGTCAGTTAAAACTGCATAAGTTGTTGTGTTTTGTGTTGACAAGGTTATGGTGTAGCTATGATATACACTTGCCGGGTCAACAAAATTGCCATCAAGCATGCTATCATAGGTTGAAATATCGCTTGATGAGTTCCAAGCAAGTGGAGTGAGTGATTGAAGTCTATCAGTTGAGATATCCACAAATATATCAAAGGTTAAAGAATATGTTGAAAGGATTGCTCTATTTATATAGATAAGAAATTGTGGAGAATTGTTGTTCACATAGCTGAATACCACTTGATTTCCAACGCGATATGTCATCTGCGCACCTGTGGCTTCCACACTTTGGCTGCCAACCATTATATTATCTATATATATATTATCTGACACACTGCGATAGTCAAGTGCAAGCATGCTAAGCTGTCCGTTTGCTGCAATCAGATATCTTGGTGAATAGCTAAGTTTAAGTGCGTTGTCTGAATTTAAAAGTGAGAACTGTCCATTCAAAACATATTCAAAGGAGCCGCTAACTCGGCTAAAGTCCTGTCCGCTTATTCTAAGCCCACGAACTTCGAAAACGTCACTATCGTTCTCGCCAGTAAAGGTGGTATCTTCTTCATGATATCCGCCTGTGTAGATTATATTTGTAAGGGTATATGTGAAGTCGACGTCACCTATTGAGAAGGTGATATTGCTTCCGTCATGAGTGTAGACGATAAGCTCTGTATCTTCAAAATAATAGGTTGACGACACGCCAAAGTTGATTGTAAATCTTGCCTTAACAATTTCTACGCCACCAAAATATGTGAATGCATAGTTTGAACCGCTTGCTGCGACGTCATTTATAAGGTCTGCCCAATTTGTGTTTGGAGTTACAATAACGTCATTTATATTTGAATGGGTTGAAAAATAGCTTGTGTTGATATTAAACGTCAAATCCTTGTTTGTTCCAACATTATAATCCCCGCCTGTCAGAGCAAAGCTTTCGCTTCTGAAAAATTCTGTAACAGAAATATATGTTCTATAAGCTTCAGCGATTTCTTGACCATCATAGGCATATCTTATATAAACTCTGCCATAGTCATTTACATTTGTATATCCACCGCTTGCAAGAGCTGGAACAAATTCATTTGTGCCATTGTAGACAGAAACGAAATTGCTATCAAAAGCGAATGAGTTTTTAACCATATTAAAGGTTATAGTGTCGCTCTCATCGGTGTGAGAAGTGTTTGATGCTGTATTATAAAGAGTATCTGAAACAGTCACAAAGAACCTTATTGTATATTGTGCTTGTTTAGAAAGAGCATTGATATTGAAGTTTGCTGTCTCCCTTAGTGTGATTGTCTGCTCTGTGCCATCACGATAGGTCAGAATATAACCATAATCTATAAGTTGCTCGCCATTTTCAAGCATAAGCGAAGGTGTTATAGTGATAGGCGTGCTTCCAACACTAAAGTCACTTATTGTTCCTATAAAGATATCTTGACTGTTAAGCAGATAGAAGGTGCTAAGCCCTTCAAGATATTCACTCGCCCAAGAGATATTTGCCTGCATTGTGTCAACTTGGCTGTTTCTCGTCCAGATAGGTGTCACTTCAATATCTCTTACCGAGTTAAATCTTTCCGTCGCGTCAAAGTTATAGAATAGTCCGCTGAAGGTGTAGCCAAGTCTTGAAATGGTGATAGGTTTGCCAGAGGTCGACGTGCTATTGAATAAGAAGTCAGAGCTTGACCTATCAAGGATTGTAGGAATTTGATTGTAAGTTACAACAACATAAACTCCGTTTTCATCTTCGCCATAGGTGGCGGTTGTTCCGCTCACTGTGGTGTTATAATAGTCAGACTTAGCGATATACACCTTATAAGGTGCAGCTTCTCTTTCGGTCGAAATAGTAAGCGTTCTAAACTGATTATAGACATTTCCAAGTATCTGGTCAAAGTTGTCGCCATCAAATACGAATGATGCATAGCTTCCTGTTATATCATTTGTAAAGCTTTCGCTCTCTTCAATAGTAAATCCAACAGCAAGATAACCATTTATAGTTCCACTTGCCATACCAGAACCACTTTGAGAGCCATTTCTATAGATGGTGTATGTTCCGCCACCATCTTTATTTCCACTTGCTACAAGTCGAATTTCATCGCCCTTTTGCAATATGTTGTTATAGTTTCTTCCATCAATAACAAGTCCATAAGAGATTGCAGACCATGTGGCAGTTAAGGTTAAAGTTGTCTGAGATGAAGATTGAACCCTATCATTATTTACAAAGGATGACCAAGCCTGCATATCATTTGAAGCAGTTGAGCCAAACACTCTAGACCAGTCACCATCGGTAAGAGAGAAGGTGCTTTGATTTGTTGTGCGAGCAGTGCTTCCAATAGTATAAGACCATGCAACAAAGGTGTAGCCCTTATTTGTGAATGGTGATTGGAGCGTTACAGGTGTATCATAGTTTAGAATTTGACTTTGAATAGTTCCTGTGATTATTTCGCCCTTGCCGGCATTTCCCGCCTGATAACTAAGAGCAATAGTTCTTCGCTCAACAACGGCTTGAAGGTTGATTGAATACTCACTCACATTGTTCTCTTGAGAGATATCCATATAGCCGTCTATAAGAGCAGAGCTATTTGTTATATCAAGATAGTTGTTTTGCGCTAGCACGTTGCCGTTTGCTAGATACCAACCAAGAAGATAGTATTGAGTGTGAATTGATATGCTTCCAAAACTTGAGCCGCGAAGAGATACTTGACTTCCATTATATGAATATGAATAGCTTCCGCTGATAGGGTTGAAGAGCGAGCTATCATTTAAAATAACGTCAAGAGAATTGTTCATCACAAGTCCGTTTATTGAAAGGTTTATTGTTTTATATTGGAATGTGAAGGTAAAGTCAAACTCAAAAGTTCCCACAACGTAATTAAATGCCCACACGCCGCTATTTGCACCCGATGGGTCAGTGGTCATAACGCCGGCGGCAAAACCTGCCCCAACGCTGCTTGGAACTGCGTTGTCATAGATATAATTGTTTGTGTCTCCATATAGGATTGAGCGGCCTAAGCTTGTCATGGTAAGCACAACTCTCATAGTCTGTCCCGGAAGGAAAGAACTTGCACTATTGCTGCCATTATATATTGTCAAAGTGAATAGGTCACTTAAAAAGTCATAGTTTGTGCTTCCATTATAGTTTGTTCCACCAATATTGAAATCAAAGTTTGCCCAGTCTATCGCATAGTATTTTTCTTCCACATAGATATTTATTGAATAGTTGATAGGTGGCACACCGGTATGAGCGGTTGTGAAGATTTCACTTGCTTGATAACTTCCGCTAAACACGTCATTTACAATCACGCTTGAGGTTGCATTGTCAATAATTTCAATGCGGGTTGGAGTGTAATATCCATTTGTTGTAAACACAACTTGGTCTTGTTGTGTAGGTCTTAAAGGTGCAAAGGTTGTTGCACTCAAACCTAGTGACTGTCCATTAACAACGGCGCTCATTCCTTGAGTGCTATTGTCAGCACCGTCAAGTATAATTTCTTCACTGCCATTAAACACACTAAGCTCAACACTCGCTCTAAGCTCACCGATATTTGCGGTAATCGAGTCATCTTCTGCAAGCGAGTTTACAATTCCCGTCATGGTGAAGCCTTTATAATAGGAGTTAGTTCCAATCTGTGCCATATTTTCAGTGTTATAGGTCACTTGAGGATTTGCAAGGTTTCCTGTGTCCACTGAAAGAGTATAATAGTCACTTGAAGCATTGCCAGTGTCACCAATTAAAAAGGTTATAACAAAGGATTGATTATATCTAACTTCAATCGTAAAACTCTCTTGTATGTAATCCGCTCCGTTATAGACCCAAGTGAAGCTGTTTTCTATCTTCTGCTCATTTGGAAGAAGAGTTGAGATATTTGTGTTGACATGGAATGTTTGAGTCATTCTTTCCAATACTATGTATACGTTTCCATTTTGCCCAACAATATTTGAAAGGTTCAAAGTGATTGTTCTATTTGTTCTTGGGTCGGTATTTGACACAACCCCAGTCATGGCAATTTGATTATAACTGTCATTGTTAGCATTGACCGTTGTGTATGTTTGGTCATAGCCTGTAAAGTTTGCAAAGTTTAGATACACGCCACTTTGTCTGCCATTTAAAAAGACGTTGTTAGTTCCAGAGTAGGCATTGTTTGAATGATTTGAATCAATATAGATATTATTTTCACTTTCAAGCGTCAGTTGATAACCTGCGTTTAAATTGAAAGAAATTGTAACATCTTCGCCTGCTGTTAGTCCTGTAACTTGGAATAGATTATCTTCAACCGTCACATCTCCGCTTGAAACTTCAATATTTGAAATGTTGTTTGAGAAGGTTGTGTAATCAATTCCGCCAAGACTATAGTCCTCATATTCAATTAAAAATCTAAAATTGAAACCGCGATTTGTCAGAGCCGTCCAAGTGAAAACTGTGTCATCTGTTGAAGTTGGATAGCCATAATAGAAACCCCTATCCACACCTTCAGGATAAACATGTGCTCCATCTTGATATACATTGTTTCCGCGACTACCCAAAATGGTGTTTAGTTCATATCCCGCTCTTGACATATAGCTTATTCCGTTATAATTTCTTCCTGCTATTGTCTGGTTTTCGCTTGTAAAAAATTCATAGTAAGACATATCATATGGAATTGTCACAACAGCTGACCTTGTGCCATAGCCCATATCAAAGGCGGCACTGACTGTCTCTGAAGCCCAGCTCATTTCACTTGCTGTGATAAGAGAGTTTGCCGAGCTGCAAGTTGGAATAGTTGCCCTATATCCAAGACGAATAGGATAAGGAATTGTTATGTCGTCAACTCCCAAGCTTTCACGGATTTGTGGAAGGCAGGTTGTAAACATAAAGTTGTTTATTGTGTCTGTGCTGTTTTGGTAGTCAGTGCTTACAATAACACGCAATCTTTCGCCGTCCGTGTCATGCCATAGCGAGTTGTTCATATAGAATTTGTATTCCCCGTCACTAATAAAATAGACAACATAGCCATTGACTCTGCTGACCCCTTGAAGAGAACTTGTGCTCTGTCCGTCAGAGCTTGTAGATATATTTGTAACTTCGCCGCTAGATGAGAAGTTGGTAACAAGATAGGTTGAACTTAAATATACTCTTGAATCTGATAAACTGCCGATTGTGTTATAGTCAGAAGAAGTATTGTCACGGCAGTTGATAATCTCTGTGTTGTTTGTAGCTTCACCAATAAGATTTCCTGTATTATAGCCATTATCTCTACTTACAAGAACACTGCCAGAAAGTCTTACTTCAGCAATCGTTGCACCACTTGTTCTGCCAAATATCCCAAGTCCGCTACTTCTTGTTTGGTCTGCAAAGTTATAGTCAAGGATGATATTTGAAATTGTGTGCCCTTCGCCTAAGAACGTTCCTGTGAATGGGTGAGAGTATGTTCCAATAGGCGTCCAAACAGAGCCCAAAAGGTTTATGTTAGCCGCAAGAACATAAATGCCGTTTGCCCAGCCCGAAGTTCCGCTGTTGACATTATAGGCAACGTTGGCAAGCCCCGCTGCTGTATAGATTATCCTAACAGTTTGTCCATAAAGCGTGGTCTGCATTATATCAGACGTCGTCACCGAAAGCATCGACACGTCATTTGCCCAAGAATCAAGCTCGGAGCTATCACTTAAGGCTATCTCGCCGGTCTCCGAATTGTCATTTAAGGACACCTGTTCTGTCTTATCTGCCAGAGCCTTTGACTGCGTTTTGAAAGGCAAGCATAAAAGAACGCCAGCCACAAGAAAAACAAAGGCAAGAAGAATGATACTTTTGTTTATTTTTCTTAACATAACACACCTCTTCAAATTTTATATTTATATTATATAATAATATAAGTCCAAAAGCAAACAAATCAAACACTTTAAGACAAAAAAAGACCATTTTTTACAAATTGCTGTTTTTTATTTTAAAAATAAAACTTAGAAAAACTAAATTAAAACTTTTTTCTATGTATGAAAGAATTAAAAAGTGCTTAATATAATTTGCTCTAATAAGACAAAAATATGCTTAAAAACAAACAAAAAACTGACGCAAAAGTTAAATTTTATTTGACAGAGAATTTATTTGAATTTATAATAAAATATAAAAATTGAAAAAAGCCTCAAAAAATGCTTATTTAAGTGAATTTTTCTATGTTTTTTCAATTTTTTAATAGTAAATTTCTAAAAGGAAAAAATTATGAAAGATATTATTTTAACAGGCGATAGACCAACAGGAAACCTGCATCTTGGACACTACGTTGGCTCAATAAAAAACAGGCTTAAACTTCAAAATGAAGGTTCTTACGAAAAATTTTATATCATGATTGCAGACACGCAGGCTCTCACCGACAATGCAGACCGTGTTGATAAGGTTAAAAACAACATAATTCAGGTGGCGATTGACTATCTCTCTGCCGGGATAGACCCTGAAAAAGTGACAATCTTTATTCAATCTCTTGTGCCAGAACTTTTTGAAATGACGTCATATTTTATGAACCTAGTCTCAGTCTCAAGGCTTCAACGCAACCCAACAATCAAGGACGAAATCAAACAGCGTGGCTTTGAAAAGTCAATTCCTATCGGCTTTTTAAACTACCCTGTCTCTCAAGCTGCCGACATCTTGGCTTTTGGAACAACCATCGTTCCTGCCGGCGAAGACCAACTGCCTATGCTTGAACAGGCAAGAGAAATTGTTGCGTCTTTCAACCACACATATAGCCCTAAAATCCCTGTTTTTGCGATGCCTAAAGCACTTTTGCCAGAAGAGAGCATCTGTCGCAGACTTCCGGGACTTGACGGCAAGGTGAAAATGTCAAAATCAGCAGGCAATGCAATCTATCTATGCGACGACGAAAAGACGATAAAAGAAAAAATCATGTCAGCCTACACCGACCCAGACCATATCAGAGTGTCAGATCCGGGCAAAATCGAAGGAAATATTGTGTTTGCCTATCTTGACGCTTTTTGTGAAAACCGCCACTTTGAAAAATATCTTCCAGAATACAAAAATCTTGACGAGCTTAAAGCCCACTATCAAAAAGGCGGTCTAGGCGACGTTAAAGTGAAACTATTTTTAAATAAAATAATCCAAGAGCTTCTTGCTCCAATAAGAGAAAAGAGAGCGTATCTTCTAAACCACATAAACGACATTTACACAATGCTCTTTGAAAACAGCAAAAAGGCATCAAAGGAAGCTTCAATAATACTTAGCCACATGAAAGACGAAATGGGGCTTGATTATAAAAAACTTTTAAAATAAAAAAATATGAAAAAATTTAAAAACCAAACAAAATTCGACGAAAATCAATAAAAATCAACAAAAATTAATAAAAAATTTATAAATCCTTATTTAAAAAATTTATTTTTTTTAAAGTGAGACTAACTTCTCACTTTTTTTATTGATTCTATTAATTTAAATATATAAATTTTTTATTTGACTTAAATGTAAAAATTTGTTAAAATTAAATTACATATAATAAAAGGGGGATTTTATATGGGAAAAGTTAAAAAATTTAGTATCGGTCTGTTTGCACTTTTGCTTCTATTGCCACTAGCATTTCTGATGACAGGCTGCGGTGAAGAGCCTTACAAAATGGAATATGGCACGTATAAGGCGGTTGGATTCAAACTTATCAATTCAAAAACAAACGAAGAAACTTACTATGACATTGAAGAGAACAATCCTACTTCAATCAAATATACAGGAGATATAGTTTTAAATAGTGATGGAACAGCGTCTATGCAAATACCACTAGTTATCGATTCATACACTGTAGATAGTGAAGGAAGAGTAAGCCTATACTATCAAGGTGAAGACTCTTCTTATGCCTACTTTGAAGGTGATGTTCTTTACTACTATTTCGGCCACTTTAAAAGCAGTGCAGACGTTCGAGATGAAGTTCCAGACGAAGATGCAACTTTCTATGATTACTACATTCTTTACACTTTAAATGGCGAACCACTTCCAGATTATAACGTTGACGTATCTATAAATTAAAGAAAATAAAATGGTGATATTATAAAAAATATCACTTTTTTTATATCTGCAGTTCTATTGCCCTTTTAAATAAAGGCTAATAATTTTTATAAAAATACATAAAAAATTTATAAAAATTAATAATAAGTCAACAAAAATCGACAATAATTAATAAAAAAACGACAATAATTAATAAAAAAGCGACAATAATTAACAAAAAATTTATAAAAATAAAAACTTTTCAAATTAATAAAAATAATATAAAAAATTTAAAAATAATAAAAAATTATATATTTTAACAAAAGTTTTGCGTTTTTAATATCATGTATAAGGGTCACTTATGATAAATCATATACTTGAAGCACTACTTTTTTCTCTTGCCATATCCTTTGACAGTCTTGCCACATTCTTTGGCTATGGCATATCAAATATAAAAGTTCCCTTCAAACGAATTTTACTTATATCAATCCTTAGCACGCTTGTTCTTGCCTGTGGAATAGCACTTGGCTATCTTCTTTCAGGTGTCATCTCAAGAGACGTGACGAAATATATATCTTTCTCTGTGCTGCTTCTAGTTGGACTTATAAAACTTATTGTAGAGCTTATTAAATCTTGGCTTGAAAAACGGACTAAAAAAGACACCACCGTAATTAAAATTTTCAATTTCAGCCTGTTTTTCAAGGTCGCCCTAGACCCGTCTCTTGCCGACTTAAATGACGATAAAGTTCTATCACTCAAAGAATCACTTTTGATAGGCACAATTCTCTCTATTGACAGTCTTGGCGTTGGACTTGGCAGCGGTATGAACATATCATACCCCTACTTTCTTATAATCTTTGCATTTTTTATAGGGCTTTTGTTTGCTTGCATTGGCAATATCTTGGGCAAAAAACTTTCAAAGAAGATAAAACTCAATCTTTCATGGCTAAGCGGTGTTATGCTTATTCTCCTTGCCTTTTTAAAACTCTTTTAACTTATAAAGACTAAAAATAAACATAAAAAGGTTAAAATCACTTTATAGCAATTTATTTTGATTTTTTCTGATAGTATGTTATATTTTAGATATATTAAAGTATAAAGGAGTGCTTATGAAAAAGGTTGCTTTAACAAGAAAAAGGCTACTAATTTCTCTACTTTTTTGCTTTTTTCTCTTTTCTTCTTCACTTATTCTCATATCTTGCGGCTCTACCGTGCCTGTTGAAAGCATAAGTTTCACCCAAAGTGAAATAGAGCTTTTCAAAGGTCAAGGCACATATCTGACGCTAGATGTTCAGCCAAACAACGCAAAAAATTATACTCTTGAATGGTCAACGTCAGATAACAGCATTGCCACGATAAATAGACGCGGCAGAGTTGAAACTCTTGACTATGGCACAGCTATCATCACTTGCAGCGTTGTGGGAACAGACCTTAAAGCAACTTGCACAGTCAACGTCACCGATGGACAAATTTTCAATATGTATGTTGACGAAAACTCGGTTATCAAAAACTACTATGTTGGACAATCCTTTGAAAGCACTGGAATGGCGGTTTGGGTTCAATATCAAAGTGGCGAAGAAAGACAGCTCAGTCCTGAAGATTATCAAATCATCGTGCCAGACCCACTCAATATCGGTGATATTCTTCAAATTGTATATGAAAACTATACCTACGAAATACCGCTCAATGTCATGGAAGACTATGTAAGCGAAATTGCTATTGTATCAAATCCTTTAAAAACCGAATACTATATAGGCGACAGCTTTGACCCAACAGGGCTTGCACTTGAGCTTGTCTACGCAAGCGGAAAGACGCAGCCGCTAACAGACTACACCTATTCATCCGACCCGTTCACCTACAATGATAGCTCTATCACAATAACCTATCAAGAACATTCTGTTGATATTCCGCTCACAATCAGAGCAAACCACACCGTATCAATATATTCAAATCTTCAATCTGTCATAGACTCAGCTTCTGCAGGCGACAGCATTATGATAACAGGCACTCACTACAACGTAAGCTCAGTGACTATTCCTAAATCTAAAAACCTTACAATCTATGGTATTGTATCTCAAGACAGCTATACAACAGTCACTCCAAACAATGACAATCCTGCCTTTATCATAATTGACGACGTGCAAGACGACGAAAACTATCAAACAACCATTGCAAACCTTAATATAATCTCACGAGACACAAATGATAGCCCACTCATTGTATTAAATAACGAAGAAAGTAACCTAAACAACTTCACCCTAACTCTTGATAATATATCGTTTAACTATAAAAACCTTTCAATAAGCGGTGAAAAATCACAGACAGCAACAAATAACTTTGAAAATATAACACTTAATATTATAAATTGTGAATTTTTATCCACAACGTCTACTCAATCTGCAATATATTTTAGTGGCATGCAAAACAGCGAAATAAATATCACAAATTCAAATATAGACGGCAATAACGGCGTAACACTTCAAGATTGCAGCGACGTTGATATCAATATTTCAAACAGCATAATTGGCAGTGACAATATTTCACTCAACCTTATAAACCACGCAAATGGAAATATCACAATAAACCAAAATAGTTATCTAATCGGTTTTAATCCAATATATCTAAACGGCGAAAATGTTGTCATGACAATAGAAAACGCCTACCTTACCGCCCTTCAAGATAGAGAAGACCTAGAAGAAAACAGCAGCAGCGTCATTCACCTTGAAGATAGCGTGTCAAACACACTGCAAATAAATTCTAGCATAGTCACAACAAGCTATGCAGGAGACTATGCAAACGCCAAACTTTGTGTTGTTTGTATTGAAGACGGACAAGAATTAAAGTCCGCAAACAATCAAGTTATATTCTCTGGCTCCACAATAAACTTTAGCGGTGATGAAAAGTTTATAATTGACGAGCAAACCCAAACTTCAACTATAACTGAAAACACTGAAACTGAAGAATAAATTATAAATAAAATAAAAATAAATTAAATACAAAAAAATACGA
>ERZ1090861.308-NODE-308-length-31050-cov-8.341991_pt1 | contig 31050 bp, 23 predicted proteins | sample MGYA00478482_ERZ1090861 | MGnify/ENA primary metagenome ERZ1090861 (study PRJEB33644, sample SAMEA5815744) | chicken gut metagenome | biome: Chicken; feature: Gastrointestinal Tract; material: Caecum | place: Ireland | collected 2019-01-01 | study: A study of the... | reverse complement strand
CCCCCCCCAAACATCCAAACAAAACACCCCCACAAACCAACCCCCCAAAAAACCCCCGCGCGCGCCACCCCCCCCGCGGCCGGGCGGCGGGCCTTACGATTTATTTTGCGGCGACCGAACTCAACAGGTCGATAAATTTTTTGACGAACCTTGTGGGCGTCGGCGAATAGAACACGCCGAAGGGAACGGAATCCTCCCAATCGGCGGGAATGAGTTTCAACAGCGGATGCACATCTTCCCACCCATCCACGGTGATGATGGGCAGATTGTCTGTGACGGCGCGGTTGTAGGCGGAAATGTTGAACATTTCAAAATCTTCCGTCTTTACGCCTTTCGCTTCCAGTTTGTCGCGCAGGTCGTCGATGTATTTATTCCAGCCGCGGTGGATGAACAAAACCCTGCGGTTTTTCAGCTTTTCGGCCGTGATGATCGTTTCGGCGCTCAGCGCGTGCGCCACGGGCACGGCAAGCAAGATCCTTTTATCGTACATATGCGCGGCGAGACAGCGGCGTTCTTTGAGAAAATTTTCATCGTACAGCCCCGCGACGACGTCGATATGCTGCCCGAGGTTGCGCAGGATCTCTACGGAGTTTACGGGGTTGTTTTCAAACGGGATCAGTTCGATTTTCAGCGTCGGCATGCGGCTTTGGATCTGTGACCATACGTCCAGAATAAACTTTGCCGGCGTCATGACCGACGTGCCGATGCGGATGGACCTGCGGTTTTCGCCCTCCTGTATCAATTTTCCTTGTCTTCTATTTGAATATCCGTTTGCGCAAGCGCATCGGTGAACACGGCATAATTTTCAAGTTTCGGGTGCGTTCCGTCCGCGAGCATGTCCGTCGTGAGTTTCGTGGGCGTATCGATATATGTGACATACTCTCTCTGCCCGCACCATTGAGCCATACGTTCGTTCACCTGTTTTGTAAACTGAATTTTCAGCGAACTGTTCTGCACCTCCGGTTTAAACGCCCGTATCGAGATCCCAAAGTAGTAAATTTTCGTTTCGGGAAAAGCGGCGTGTAGCACGGTGAACATCCGCTGCAAGTCAGCCGTTGTTTCCGCAGCATTCTTATTGTCATCATAGATATTGTTCGTTCCGACATGCATTACGATATTTTTCGGTGCCTTTGTGCCGAAAATATCTGTGACGAATTGCTCCCAATCGAACGAGGTCGTGCCGCTGATCCCCATGCAAAGCACATCTTTCCCCGCAAACGTATCCGAAAAATTCGTCCAATATTGCTCGCCGTCGAAAAACGAATCGCCGATGAACGCCGTCGTTTTTCCGTCCGTTGCCGCTCGTTCCCATTGCGCGGCATAAGCCTGCTTACGCCCGTTGTACAAGACGGTATTGAACGCCGCTGTTCCGGCATCGACGCAGCGGCATACCACATCGAATTCCGTCCGATAATTCCCAAACGTAGCCTTTACGGTAACCGTACCTGCTTTCAGCGCCGTAACGGTGCGCGCCGCCGCATCAAGACGGATGAGCGCCTCGTCGTATTCATACTGAATTTCTTGATGTGCGTATTCGGGTTTGGTAAATTCGGGAACGAAATCGGCTGGCGGATACCCCACCCAGGCGGATATATCCGCGATCTGCAATTTTCCATAGAGCGGCGCAACGACCGTGACCTGAAACGTTGCGCTATGATGGTCGGTCATGGCGGTCACTTCAACCGTCTGCCCCGCCTTGCGCGCATAAACGACGCCGTCTACGATGCGGATCGCGTCTCCTTCGTACGTATAATCGATCTCCGTATCCCGATAATCGGCATTGGAAAACGAAACTTCGATTACCGCGCTTTCGCCTTCGGTAAGCGTCATATCCCCGATCGTCAGCGTTCCGCAATCCGCCTTTTCCGCCTCCCCCGCGCAGGAAGCAAACGGAAAGGCAAAAAGCAGCAGAGCCGCCAAAGCCAGCATCCGAATTATTTTTGTTTTCATGATCGTGCCCTCCTGAACGCCCCGCAGACAGACGTATCCGCAGCGGAATGCTGCGGATACGCTGTTTTTGCGGAGCAAATTCTTGTCTATGCGGGTCTTGCCTATGCTGTCGCCTGCTCCGCAGCTAACGCCACGATCGTGGAGTTGACTGTAATTACAAGATCAGCCGAGCTACCCGATTTGCGCACGCCGACATAATTCAGCGCGGCATTATCACCCAAGAAACTTGTCAAATCGTAATCGGAAACCGTGACCGTCCGCTCGCCGAAGGAAACGGAAACCGTTGCCTTCCCGCCCTGGACGGTGATCTTGATCGAAAAACTTGTAGCGGAACCCAACTCACTGATACCGTTTGCGGAAGTGATAGCTTTTTCCTGTTGATACTGCGCGCCTCCGTTGCCGTCGCGCAGCTGCACCTGCAAAGCCGCCCATGTATCATCTGCCTTATACAAGTTCACACGGAGGTGCTTATTATTGCCGAAATCAACAATGACAACGCCTGTAAACGTGGTTCCCATGGTGGTCGCTTCGCCCTTGGCGCTTCCATTCCAAGTATTGAGATCAACGTCAATGTTCAACTCAAAATTTTCGAGTGCGCCCGTCTGCGACTGTTCGAAGATCTTCTGTTCGTTCCCATAGCCGGAAGATACTGCTGCATCCAGGATCTCTTTGCCCTGCAACGCGCCCCAGTTTTCGGCGGTGAGCGTAAATTCTTTGGTTTGCGCCTCGCCGTTCATAGTCACCGTGCCGAGCATCCTGCCCGTACCGCTTGCGTAATACGCCCAGACCTCGTAGGTACCGCAGGCAAGCGTGATCTTGCCTTCGGTCAGCTCTTTTTCGGCGCCGTTGATCTTGACGGTAAGTTTGGCAACATCGGGATAGGCGGCGACTTCTTTGCTCACCGTTACGGTAAGCTGTGCCGCGGCGGTGGGATAGGATGCGATCAAGTCGCTCACATTGTCGCCCGTGGCGAGCTTGCAGCCGTATGCGGTAACGACGGAAGTCTCTGTATTCTTTTTCGCCTGCACGGCAGTCAGTTGCGCCCCCGCAAGCCAGGAAACGTTGTTAAATGTTTCATTTACGCCGCTGGTTACATTGGTATCCGTGATCTTTTGATACTCCAAGCCATTCCAAAGATAGAGCGACCAACTTGTACCATCCACGGCAATGATCATATGGATCTTCTTCTCCGTCATCATATATTCGAAAACGGCGGGGAACTTATCCTGCACATTGTTCAAGGATACCCAGTTCGCAGACTTATTCGTGATCCCGATATACATAGTCCCGGCGCTTTCGTAATGGAAATCGAGCCGCAGAAATGTATTTTCGCTGTTATTGAAGAAGAGCCTTGTGCCGATCTCGATCGACCCGCTTGCAGGCCAGGCATCGATCCCGACCGTCAGAGCGGCGGCAAAAGTACCCGTTTCGATTGCGGTTTCCCCGGACTCCCAAACGGAACCCATGCTGCTCATACCGGTCGTCAGCGTACCGCCAGCCGTCACGATGCCGCCCGTCCACGTATCTTCCGTCAAAGTATACGATTTGCTGACGGCTTCGCCGCGCACGGCGATTTCGCCCAACAGACGAGCGAACCCGCTTTCGGAAACAGCCCAAACCTCGTATTCGCCGATCAGCTGCGCGCTGTATGCGCCGTCCGAAAGGGTAAGTTCTACCGCCGTGCCGCCCGAAAGCGGACGCGCCTCAACTTTGGCGATCGCCTCCATGCCCGAGGGCACGGTTACCGTTGCGGTGAACGCAGCGGGCGCATAGGCGACGACCTTGATGTCGTTGTAGAAATATGCCGTAAACGTATAAGTATTTTCTGCAGAGGCTGCGATCTCCTCTCCGTTGACGGTAACGGTGACCCCGACTTCGTCCTCTGCCGTGACGGTGAGCGTTGCCTGCTGCCCGACCTTGGCCGGCGAAACGGAAACTTCGACCCCGTCGCAGACTTCGGCGGTATCCAAGTTCATCTGTGCATCAAGATTTCCGGCAAAGACGCCCGTATCGGTGCAGTTCGTATAGAGAACGCTGTTTTCAAATAAAACCGTCCTGCTCAGATTATCATCTGTTTTGCGAACCTGCACGTCCTGCAATACACCTTCTTTCAGCCAGGCAGCCGTCTGTTCGAGAACATTGTCGAACCCGTCTCCGTCGTCCAAGTACACGGAAATTTTTCCGCTTGCCGCATCGATCGTAAGGATGACATAACCGCCGTTTTCGCGCAGTCTGTCTGCATACGCCAGCTTGTTATTGCTGCTGTTCAGGTCCGCCTGAACGTCCGCGCACTCGGATACGACAAGTTTTACGCAATACGAGCCTTTCCAATTCATCAGCTGCAGACGCACATAGCGGTCGCCGTCGTAATTGAAGCGCACTTCGGGGACGATCGTCCCCTCGTCAAACGGGACAGCGATCCTGCCGCCGAAGGTGAACGTCTTTGCGTCGATCCCCTCGTTCATGACCGAATCGTATGCGGCGTTTTCGGTCACGGCAAAATCGTTGAGAGAAACAAAATACCTGCCCAGCCACGCGTTCTCGTCCAGCACGATATCCTTTTCGACATTTTCGCCGAGAGTTATCTGCTCGCTGACAAGGGTATAGCCGCGCGCGGAGAGCACTTTCAGCGTATAGCTGCCCGCAGGAGCGGAAACCGTGTATGAATCGCCTTCAAGCGCCGCCTCGTACGAAACGGTCGCCGTCTGCAGGGAAATGCTTTCGATGTCGGCAATGAGTTCCTCTTGCGTGGGAGCGCCCGCAAACGCCCCGACGCCGAACGTACCGCTGACCGTATAGACCTCCGAAGAGACCGCCTCGAACGTCACTTCAAACGCCGTATCTCTGCCGGCGCCCGTAAATTCGTAGCGGCTGACGCCGTTCTCGTCCGTTACGAGCTTTGCAGACGCTTCCTTGCCGTCCTGCTTGAAGGATGCGACGCGGTAGCCCGCCTCCGGCGTGATCGTGATGCCGTTCGCCATGCCGTTGAGCGTATAGTCGTAATCGTAGACCGCTTCTCCGCCCCCGTTTGCCGTAACGGTGACCTTGTTTGCAATAAGACCCGTATCATCGAACTGGAACCATGTATCGGGGCGGTCCCAGCCTTCGCCGGCCGTCTGATCGATGTTGAACCCCTTCCACTGGCGCAGCTGCGCGCCCGCCTCCGAACTATACGAAGCATTGGCGCACAAAAACACGCTCATATTTTCGGGCGTGGCGGTCAGGGCGATCGCCTCGTTCGGAATAAAGATCTCCGCCTTATACCCTGTGCAGCCCTCGCCGATCTCGCCGCCTTTGAGCACGATCGCAGAGCGGGGCGCATAACCGTAGGGCGCACCGTATTCCGCATAGTCGTTCAGACTGTAAATATCCCATTTCGTCTGCCCGCCAGCCGAAAAGGTGTAGCGGTATGCCTTGCCTACGGCGTTCGTTTCGTGCCCGGCGGCAAACATCAGCTCGATCGAACTGTTGTAGTTGACCCTGTTGGCCGCATTGAAATTGACCTGCGCGTCGTCTACGTCAACGGCAAAATAGGTTCCTTTCTCCCCGAAATGCACCGCCATGCGCACGCGGATCGTATGCCCCGACGTCATTTCCTGCGCCCAATCGTACCAATGCGTCTTGTCGGCGGCATAGAACGATTCGTCAAAGCTGCCGTCCAGCGTAACATCCGCGTCCGTTTCGGCGAGCGGCTCTTCCGTGTTTTCAAAAGTATAGTCGCCGCCCGGTTTTTCGTTCGGCGGATCGGCTGCGCACGCCGCAACGAAAAGCATACAGACCGTAAAGCACAACGTCAACAGCGCCAGAACAATTTTTTTACCTTTCTTCATCGTTTTTCTCTCCTGAAATTATTTACCGAGCACTGCGATCTCCGAAATGCCCACGATCTTTTCGTGTTCGAACATCATATACTCTTCTTCCGCGAAAGAGATATTTCCGTTTTCGTCGATCAGCCAGCCGCTCTGCGGAACGTCGATCGTTATGCGGATCTCTTTGCAGAGAATTTCAGCAAACTCCGCTACCGCCGCCGAACCGTTCTTCAAGGCTTCGCCGTTGGAAGAATGGCGGTCAGTACGCCAATCCATTTGCAGTGCGGAAATATAATTCGTCACTTCGCTGCCGTCGGCATTCTTGCAGTCAAACTCGACGCGTTCGATCTCCATAAACGAACGGGAAAGGAGTTTGGAATTGTAGATCATGATCGCGCGCACGGACACGTAATCGGGAAAGGTCAGCGTTATGACAGCCTTTTCGGTGATGACCGTTTCAGAAATGTATGTTTCGTTGAATTCGTAACTGTCGTACTGATACATGGACAGCAAACCATCCGTCAACGCCGCGGCGGAAGAACCCTCCTGCAAGTTTTCGACCTCAATCGTTGCCTCCGAGGCGATGTTCCCGTATTCGCACGCAAATTCGAATTTCGGCTGCAAGTTGACGGTGGGGCCGTTGGCATACAGCACGTCAAGATCGTTGCCGTCTTTATCTTTGATGCTCACCCAGCGCAGTTCATCGGCGGCCACGCAGCGTTCCGCTGAGGAAAGATTGGTCGACGACGCGTTGCGGTGATAGACAATATACATCTTGCCGTCTACTTCCACAATGTCGTGCCCGCCCGGATTGGCGAGGTCGAACTGCCCGCTGTCCCCCGAAAAGAGCGTACCGTTTTCGGACTGTTCGAGCTTGCGGAATACGCCGAGCGGACTATCGCTCACTGCCTGCCCTACCTGATAGCTCGTCGTCAAAGAGCCGTAAGAATACGTGAGATAATACTTTCCGTCGTGTTTGATCATGACGGGACCTTCGTCGATATACGAATTCTGCTGATACGAACAGGGCGTCGTTCCCTGCACGTCCATATATCCGCCCAAGGTAAGCAGCTGCATCGTATCGTACTTGACGTCGGCAAACGTTTCTCCGCATTCGACCCCGGCAAGGTAACGGCGGTTTGTATCGCCCGTTTTACGGAACACGAAGTACAGATAGCGCGTGCCGTCGTCGTCAATGAACGGATACGGGTCGATGTTGGAAAAATAGCCGCTGTAGTTGTAGTTTTCATACAGTTCGTCGTTTTGAACGATTTCTTCCAGTTCCATCACGCGCGCGGCGTACTTTGCCGTATCGAAATACATCACATCTGCCCAATATTCGTCGCACGCTACTTGCTTGCCCTCTTCATCCTGATAGCTTTCCGCACGGTTTTGTCCGCTCATATCCACAAAATCGAACGGGCCGTAGGGATCGTCGGAAACGAGCAGATACAAGAGTCCCGTCACATCTTTCACTTCGGAATCGCTCATATCGGGCGTTGCCGACACGAACATATAATATTTGCCGCCGTCTTCAATGACTTTGGGCGCATACACTTCGGTACGAAACAAACCGCTCGTCTTGACATTATCCGAAAGGACGGGACCGACGAACTCCCAATTCGTAAGGTCGCGGCTGCGGTACGTTACCGCCGTATATGCTTCGACGGCGGGGAAGGTGCCGTAGAGATAGAAATATCCGTAATCGTCCCTCTCCGCATCGTCCACATACAAAACGGACGGGTCGGCGACGGTCAAGTCGCCGTCGTTGCGGCGGAACAATTCCTGGTTGTACCGCGCGGAATCGCCGTCGTATTCGGTCGAATCATAATACGGGATCGCATTGTACGCCGTTTGTTCGCCGCATCCTGCAACGCACACTGCCATCAACAGCAACGCCGCGAGCAAAACGGCTGCATGCCTGAATTTCTTCATACATTTTTCTCCTTATACATGTATTTTTTCAAACGTCAGCCCTTTACGCCGCCGACGGTGATGCCTTCGATAAAAAACTTCTGCAAGAAGATGTAGAGTACGATCATAGGCAGAAGCGCAATGACGGTATTTGCGCAGACGACCGCCGCACTGCTGTACAGCCCGCCGATATCGCTGAGCATGATCTGCAGCGTATAGGTCGCGGGATCGCCGCCGTACAAATACAGCAACGGGCCGGCAAAGTTGTTGTACCCCGAAACGAACGCAAAGATGAACTGCGCCACGAACGCGGGCATAGCGATCGGCAACATTACATATATGTAGATGCCGAGATGCCCCATCCCGTCGATCTTTGCCGCCTCTACAAACTCTTTGGAGATCTGGTCGAAATAGCTGCGCAGGAAAAAGATCATGGAAGCATTGCCCAAAAGCCCGGGAATGATGATCGGCAGAAAGGTATACGTCCAGCCGAGCGCGTCGTACACGACATACGAGGGCACCGTCATGCAACTCATCGGGATCATCATCGTGGCAAGCTCGACCATGAAGAACTTCTTTTTGCCGACAAAATTTACTTTGGAATAGGAATAGGCAGCAAGCCCCGAAAAGAACAGCGAACAGACCGAAACGAGCAGCGTCGTCCACAGGGTATTGAAAAATCCGACAAAGAGAGACGGCATGGAAAGCAGCCCGTTCTGCACATAGATGTCTTCCGAGAACATGATCCGATAGGCCTCTATCGTAAATCCCATCTTCGGCCACCAGATAAAGCCGCTGGTCGATTGCAGTTCTGCCTCCCCGACCAAAGACGTGACCGTGACCATATAAAACGGAATGAGCACGATAAGTGCATAGATCAAAAGCACCGCCACGATGACGGCCGTAGAAACCTTGAACCCCTTGCGGGTATGCAGCTTTTCACCGCCGACCTTATTCTTCATTACCTGCTCCATGCTTATTCCTCCTTCGTGAGTTTGTCACGAACCTTAAACAACACGATCGACAACACAAGCGTGATCACAAACAAAGTATAGCTGATGACCGACGCGGTAGGAATATCGTTGTACGTCGTTGCACGGATATAGGAATACAATACCGGGGTAAGCCCCATATCGTTGATCCCCGCTTCGCCCGTCCATGTATCCCCGGCAAACAGTTTCGGAACATCGAAAGACATGATCCCCGCGATGAGGCCCGAAAAGAGGAGATAAAAAGACGTGGGCGCGATACTCGGCAATGTAATGCTGAAAAACTGTTTCACTTTGGTTGCGCCGTCGATCTCTGCCGCTTCGTACAGCGATTGATCGACAGCCCCGAGCGCGGCTTTGAACATAACGATGCCGTAACCCGGCGCTTTCCATAAATTGACGATATACAGCTGCCACGTGTAGGCGGCTGGATCATTCCGCCACGACACACGGGCACCCTCCCCGAAGATCCCCACCAAAATCGAATTGATGATGCCGTCCTCATAGTCGAACATCTGCCGCCACATCAGCGATACGGCGACCGTCGAACAGATATACGGAACGAAGAACATGACCTGAAACACTTTGCTGCCAGGCTTTTTCTGGCTGATGAGCACGCTGATCACGAGAGCCAGTACAAACGTAACGCCTTCGCTCGTCATCAGCCAGAACATGATGAGAATGGATTTGCCAAACCGCCCGTCCGTGAAAACAAATTTGAAATTGGCAAAATTATTCCATGTCATCGTGCCGAGATTGTAATAATCCATATCGCAGAACTGCGTTATGAACGTGATGATCAGCACGGCCAAATTCAGCGTAAAAAACAAGATGAGCGGCAGGATCACGGTGACGATACCGAAAATATTGTCTCGCATTTTCGCCGTCATAAATTTCTTTTGCTTTTGCGCAAGCACTGCCCCTCCCCCCTTACTTCGTTGTGATCGTTATTTTATATTTATCGGACGCCAAAGCATCGTCTGTCATTTTCTGCACCGTAGCGAAAAACTCTTCCAGCGTCATCTCCGCGTTGCGCACTTTGCCGTTCAGGTAATCCGCCCACAGGTTGACCCACTCACCGTCTTCCAGATAAGACCAGTCGCCCTGTTCCGCCGTCTCCGTAAGCCTGCCGGCTACGACGATGTTGTTCAAACGGTCGTTGGGATGATTCTGCGTGAACGCATCGCTCTGTGCAAGGTCAGGCTGATTGGGAATAAGCGCGCCGCTCTTGGCGATGATCGCCTGACCCTCCGGCCCCGCTGCCCATTGGATGAACTTTGCCGCCGCCTCATACTCTTCCCGCTCTCCGGAATTGACGGGAATCACCAGAGCGTTTGTGATAGAGCCGGTGATCTCTTTACCGCAGACGGGAACACCGTTGGCCGTTTCAAGCTCGCCCGTGTACCCGTTATCGCCGATCACTTTCAGATTGCCGCTGTCGTCGAGCGAACCGCCGGCATATTTGCGGTACTGCGCCGTCGGACAAACGCCGAACTCGCTGATCACCGTCGAATTAACGGAATTTGCCTCCGAGAAATTCAGATTCGCGATAGCGACCTGCCCGGAAGTAAAGTACGCCTTGTAAGAATTCTGCCCCATGTTGGCAGGGTTCGGGCTGATCCCGTATCCTTTTTTATCAGCAGAGATATTGTCACCCGTCGGCATGGACAGCGCGCAGAATTCTTCGAATGCGTCATACGTAGAAGGGAGCGGATAGAGCGTTTGATCGGCAAGCTGCGATGAAAAATCACTCTCGTGTTCGTTCACGTAAATCTTATCGCGGTAGCGAAGGATATCCCCCGGCGCATAATCCGTACCGTTGACGTTAACGGCCTTGGTCACCAGATAATTGACCGACGTATCGCCGAGCGTGAACTTGTAATTGCCGGTTTCGGGATCCAGCCCCACGCAGTCGCCTCCCACGCTCCAGCACATGAAAAACCACCATTCGGTAACCAGCCCATAGCGGACGGTGCTCGGCGCGGACGGCACGTTGCTGTTGCCGTTCGCATATTCGGGCGTCAGGTATTTCGCCATAAAGATCATCTCTTCCCAATTCATCGGGATGCGGTCGTTGAATACCTTATACACCGTTTGCCCTGCGAAATTTTTGGAAGGAGTAAGCGCTGGCTGCGCGTTCGGCAGCGGATTTTGCAGGTACTCCGCATACCCGTGCGGCGCCAGAGACGCATCGTTCGCTTCGTTGTACGCGTCCAGCTCGCCTTCGTCGACCGAAACGATGTTGATCTCCACAGCCTGCAAAAGGTCTGCATTGTAGAAGAACACCTGCGGGTTATCCCCGAACGGAACGCCGTACAGGTCCGTACCCGCACCTGTTTCTCTCGTTTCTGTGTTGACGCGGTAGCGGTCTACAAGCCCTGCAGGCAGGCTTTCAATGTCAAGCATCGCATTTCCGTTTTCATCGACGATTCGCACCGACTCATCGGAAAGCAGTTCGTCGAGGTTGACAAAACGGTTCTGCACCGCATAGTTTTTAAAGTTGCGGTCGTTCACCGCCAACACCTGCGCATTGCTTCTCCTGCCCGAAAGCATAGTGGCAAGCGAAGTGAGGTAGCTTTCGCCCACAGGCTGGAAAGCGACATAGACTTTGTCTTCCTGCCCCTGTGTTGCGTTATATGTCTGGTACAGCTCGGTAAAATATGCCGACGTATATTCATCGACAACGGCGGTGAATTGTATGCGCTTAAACCCTGCCGGCACATTGCTGCCGCCGCAGCCGACCAAGCCCAATGCAAATATGCCCGCAAGCAATACCATGAGCAGTTTTTTTGCGATCCTCATCTTTAATTTCCTCCGATTTTGATTTTATTCAGCCATGAACACGTCATTCAGGGCTTATTTCCCTTTCACAAACGAACTTGCCGTGCCCGACAGGAACAGTTTGCTCCCCAGGCAGGCAGACCTCCGCATCGACCCCTTCGGGGATCTCTGCAAAATATCTGATGCTGTTGCCATGCTTCTCGTAACCGGCTACGATCTTTCCGTTTACGCTTTCGAACTCCGCGTGTACGGAATCGAGCGTTCTGATCGCATTCGGCATGATCTTCACCCGTCTGAATCCGGGCGAGGCATATTGTATCCCCGCTACGCGTCGATACACCCATTCCATCACAGAACCGTAAGCATAATGATTGTAACTATTCATCCCCTCCGGGTTCGGCGTGCCGTCCGGCAGCAGGCTGTTCCACTTTTCCCAGATCGTTGTAGCCCCCATTTCCACCTCATGAAGCCAACCGGGATACTCCCTGTTCAGAAGAAGTTTTCCCGCCGTTTCATGGTACCCGCCGTCCGAAAGGGCAAACAAAAGATAGGCCGTACCGATAAATCCCGTCGTCATGCGGCAGCCGTGACGCAGCACATTTTCGTTCAACTCTTTGGCAAGCCTTTCCCTGTGCTTTTCTTCCGCCAAGCCGAAACAGAGAGCGAGCGCCTGCGCCGTCACCGTTCCTATGGCAAGACGGCCGGCGGGAGTAAAGTATTCGCCGCGGATCGATTGCAGCAACCTCTCATAACGGCGGTGCGCCGCTTCTGCCTCCTCCGTTTTGCCGAGAATTGCAGCCGATTTGGCAACAATATCCAGGCAATGCGCGTAAAAAGCATTTGATATAAAGTAAACGTCCGTTCCGCCGAAGTAGTTTCCCGATTCGCACAGGCACTGCTCTTTGTCGAGCGCGAGCCAATCGCCGTACTCGAAGCCCTTCGCCATCAACCCGTTTTCACAATTACTTTCGCGGGCGGCAATATATTTCCGCATCGCCTCGTAATTATCCGACAGAAAAGAAACGTCGCCGTACATTTCGTACAGCTTCCACGGAACCATGACGATCGCATCGCACCAGAGCGAAGCCGTATCGTGATACCCGATCACGTCCGGGGCGATGTGCGAGATCTTGCCGTCTTCCGCCTGTTCGTTGCGCAGATCGGCCAGCCATTTTTTCAGGATCAGGCGGACGTCATAGTTATACGAGGCTGTGCCGCAAAAAGCGTTCAGGTCGCCCGTCCAGCCGAGCCGCTCGTCCCGCTGCGGGCAATCGGTTGGGATATCCACAAAATTATCCCGTTGCCCCCAAACGACATTTTCCAGCAATCGGTTTACCATTGCATCTGACGTGTTGACCGTACCCGTCCGTTTCATATCGGTATGGCGGACAATCGCCGTGACGCATTCTGCGGAAAGTTCGCCCCCTGTGATCTTAACATAGCGGAATCCATGGCAGGTAAATTCAGGGCACAGTGTTTTTTTGCCGCGCACCACGAACGTATCCGTCGCTTTCGCCGTCCGCAGATTGTCGGTGTAAAAGTTACCGTCCACTAATATTTCCGCAAATTGCAGTGTGATCGTTCCTTCAAACCCTTCCGGCGTGCTCACCTCCGCAACGCCCGCGATATTTTGCCCGAAATCGCAGACAAGCTCGCCTTTCGGCGTGCGGAGCATCTCCTTTACGGCAATGCGTTCAATATCCCGCACCGGTTCGCAGATCTGCGGAACAAATACGGAAGTATCGAACGGGATCTCACAAACAGTCAGATCTTTTACAGGCGCCGTAAAATCCTGCACTTCGCCGTCATATAGACTCGAATAACGGATATAACTTTCCTTTGCGACAAAACTTTCGTCCGTGACGACGACAGTCTTCCCGTCCACGATAAGCTGCGCCCATACCGCCGTTTTGTCGCCGTAGATATTCATCTTATCCGCATAAACGAGCCGCCCTTTATACCAACCCTCGGCGACAGTAAAAGAAATGTTATTTTCGCCCTTTTGCAACAGGTCGGTCACGTCATATTCCTGCACCTGGAGCATCTTGTGGTAGCAAGTCCACCCGGGCGTCAGATACGCGTCCCCGACTTTTTTCCCGTTGATCTCTGCCTTGTACAACCCGAGCGCGGTAACGCGCAGCACCGCTTTCCCGGCATGCTCCAGACAGAAATCCTTTCCGACGGTATAAACGTTCGCGGCTTCCTTGACGCCTATGAATTTTATACCCATCTTTATCCCCTTTCCTGCATCCAGACTGTCACGCGGTTTCGTTCGGAAAGCCAGTCTTTCCCGCACGAAGCGTAGTCTGTCAACAACATTTTTTTACCGCTATAGTGCAGAGATATCCGCATCTGTTCACCATTTTCGGCTTTCTCCATTGTATATCGTAAGCCGCCCGCCTGCAACAGGGACGCATCGATCTGCGTAATGTCTCCCGCTTCCTTCGCTTCGTCGCGCGCAAACACAAACGGTCCGTATGCAAACGCGACCTTGCCGTTCTTATACATCGGTGTAAGCTCTGCGGGGAAATGCAGAATCAACTCGTCGCCGTCCTTCCAAACCCTTTCAAACACGGCATATCCGCCGCGCATTTCCGCCTTGTTTTCGCCACAGGTAATTTCCGCATCCTTACACCATGCGGGAATACGCACCGCAAGGGAAAATCTTTCCGGCTGTGCGATCTTCACGGTGATTTTTGCCGCGGCGCTTGCAAAACGATCGGTTTGGCACGCGATGCAAATCTCCTGCCCATTCGGTGTCTTACCCGCCACCTCTCCGTCCAAAAGGAAATTCACAAAGAACAAATCGCCGCGCTTTACAATCGCATACAGCGGATAAAGTGCCGTACCCGCCGCCCCGATGCATGCACAGCACCCGTAAAAGCCGCCTTCGGGAAACTCTTTGAACCCTCCGACCCCTCTGCCGCGCACATTGTTGTACAAGGGGCTGTAACTGTCGAACGGGAGCGGAGCCATGCGCGCTTTTTTCTCGAAGCTGTACCCCTCTTCCCATTGCGTATTGATGCTGCCGTACAGGGCGTTCCGCGCCGACTGTTCGACCCGATCCATATATTCTGACGAAAACGTGTTTTCCCACAGCCTTGCCAACAGGCGCATCCATGTTACTGTGACACACGTTTCCTGCATGATCGTTTCCGAATATTTCGTCTGTTTTTCGGCAGCGCCGTCAAACAGTTCATGCGTACAGCCTGCGCATCCAATAACGGTTATCTCGTTTGCATTAACGGTTTCAGCAAATTTTTTGACAAGTTCAAGATATTCTTTTTGCCCGCTGATCTCGTAATAAGCAAGCACGCCCTCGAAAAAGGACATGATCTCATACGCTTTCGTAACGGGAAAGTCGGCGGGCTTTTTGCCTTCGCGCACGGCATCGATCAAACTACCCGTTTTGCAGCCACCCGCCGAAATAATGTATTCCGCAAAATCCCTATAAGGCGTATTGCCCGTCAATTTATATAATTGGATAACCGGCTCTAATATGGAGCATGAATTCACTCCGCCCCACCATTCGCTTGTATCCGTGATCGAAAGCTGTCCTTCCGCATTTCCGACATGCCCGATAATATAGTCAAGATGCCTGCACATAGCAGAAAGTGTTTTCTCTTTTAAAGCTTTGTCTCGGCAAATTTCATAATAATACTCCAGCCCGACAAGAACATACTTCCTGCCCCACATATCCCAGCCGCGAAACTCATGTTCGGTATCATATCCCGATAATCTTCCCTTTGCATCCTGCGCCGCAAGCAGTTCCTGCACCGTTTGCGTTAAAGTCCGATAAAGCGTTTCGTTGTGCGTATACAAATATGTCATGCATGCGCCACTCTTTTAACGATACCGAAAATTTCGCCTTTATGCACTCCGTAATTGTTTCACATATCCTTTGTTCCGTTTTGGAAAGCCAAAGATATCCTACATCACAATTACCTGCATGGATCACGGAGCTGCTCATCAACCTGAACCGTGAAGATTTTATGACGAAAAACATACAAGCGATCGTGCAAACTACCGGATATAACCAAAGCTATGTCTGCCGTCAATTCAAAAAGTATGTAAATCAAACTTTGGTTGAATACATTCATAAACGAAAATGCACTTACTCTCTGCTTTTACTTCCTAATATTGACATCTCTATTGCACAAATCGCGCAGAGACTGCAATTCAGCGATGAAAGCGCTTTTATCAAAATCTTTAAATCTATCTATACTATAACGCCCGGGCAATGGAGAAAAAACCATCGAAAATTCTATCAAACTGCCCCATTCCAGAAAATTACACCCGACGGCTCCTGATAAAAAATCCATCAGCAAGCCTGTAATGCTATCGATTCAAAATTACTTATATCATTTCATGACAACCGCCTCAAAACGGTTGTTTTTTACGATCTCAACCTCCATTACCTTGCAGCCGTCGGCGGCGTGAGCCGCAGCATGATCTCTCCGAGCGTTACGACCTTCATAGCGTTACACCCCGCTGTATGCGGCGAACCCGCCGTCGACGGGGATCACCGCACCCGTCACGAACCCGCTCGCGGTATCGTCCGCAAGCCACAAAAGCGCGCCCAGAAGATCGTCGATCTCCCCGAACTTCTTCATCGGCGTAGCCGCTAAAATTTTGCCCGTCCGCGCCGTCGGCGTGCCGTCCTCGTTGTACAGAAGCGCGCGGTTCTGGTTGGTCACGAAAAACCCGGGCGCGATCGCGTTCACGCGGATATTGCAGGGCGCAAAGTGCACCGCCAGCCACTGCGTGAAGTTGGAAATGCCCGCCTTCGCCGCCGAGTATGCGGGGATCTTCGTGAGCGGGCGGTACGCGTTCATCGAGGATATGTTGATGATGTTCCCGCCCGTCTTGACCATAGCTTCCGCGAATACCTGCGTGACGAGGAACGCCGTCGTGATATTCAGGTCGAACACGAATTTAATGCCGCTCTCTTCGAGTCTGAAGAAATCTTTTACCCCCTGCGTGTCCGCGGTCATCGTCTCGTTGTCCGTCGTCGCCCTCGGGTTGTTCCCGCCCGCGCCGTTGATGAGGAAATTCACCTTGCCGAACGCCTCTTCAATGTTCTCCTTTGCGGCAATGATGCTGTCCTTGTTCAGGCAGTCGCACCGCACGGCGATGGCGTTGTCGCCGATCTCGTCCGCGATCTTCTTTGCCGCGTCGAAGTTGATATCCAAAAGCGCGACCTTCGCGCCGCACGCCGCGAGCGCGCGCGCGAATTCGCCGCAGATCACCCCGCCCGCGCCCGTGACCGCGACCACCTTTTTGCTCAGATCTACTTTGAACGGAAGTTTCATTTCTCCTCTCCTTTCGCGGCAAGCACCGCCGCGCGCGCATTTTCCGCTATCTCCTCTCTGCTCCCCTGCATCATCCAACTGCCGCCGCACGCGAAGATCTTGGGGAAGGCAAGATATTCGTTCATGTTCGCAAGGTTCACCCCGCCCGTGGGCATAAACTTCACCTGCGGGAACGCCGCCGACAGCGCCTTTATGGTATCCAGCCCGCCGAAGCTGCCCGCGGGGAAGAATTTGAGGCGGGTAAGTCCCAAGGAAAGCGCCTGCATGATCTCCGTCGGTGTAACGACCCCGGGCAGATAAAGTATCTCTTTCTCCTCGCAGACCTTGGCGACTTCTTCGGACAGCCCCGGCGAGACGATAAACTTCGCCCCCGCCTTGACGGCACGTTCGCACTGTTCTCCGTTTATGACCGTTCCCGCCCCGACGAGCATGGCGGGGTATTCCTTTACCGCCAGCTTTATCGCCTCTTCCGCGCAGTCGGTGCGGAAGCAGATCTCCGCCACGGGCAAGCCGCCTTCGAGCAGCCCTTCCAGCATGTCCTTCGCGTCCGCGATCTTTCGGACCGTCACCACGGGGACGAGCCTGACCTGTTCTATTTTCTGCAACACGTCTTTCATTTCCTGTCCTTCTCCACTGCCTCGAACATGCCGTTCAGGTACGCCGCGCCGAGCGCGCGGTCATATAAGCCATACCCGGGCTTTCCGTTCTCGCCCCAGATGTTCCTGCCGTGGTCGGGGCGGACGTAGCCTTCGAACCCGTTTTCGACGAGCGCCTTCACGATGGCGTAAATATCCACGTTCCCGTCCGACGTCTGGTGCCCGTTTTCATAGAAGTCCGTTTCGTTCACGAATTTCAGCTGCCGCAGGTGCGCGAAGTAGATGCGGCTTGCGTACTTTGCCGCCATCTTCGACAGATCGTTGAACCTGCCCGCACCCAAACTCCCCGTGCAGAAGGTGATGCCGTTGTGCTCATTCGGTACGGCGGCGAACAGTTTGTCGTAATCTTCCTCCCGCCCCACGATGCGCGGCAGCCCGAAGATATCCCACGGCGGGTCGTCCGGGTGGATCGCCATGTTGATCCCCGTTTCGTCGCACGCGGGCAGGATGCCGTTCAAAAAGTACACGAGGTTCGCAAACAGCTGCCCGTGCGTCATGCCCTCGTATTCTTTGAGCAATCCGTTCAGCTGTTCGGGCGTATAGCTCTCGTCCCAGCCGGGCAGTCGCAGGTTGCGCTTGTCCAGCTTTCGGAAGTCCGCCTCCTTGTAAGCGAGGCACTCCGCGCCGTTTGCCTGCACATAGTGCAGGTCCGTGCGGAACCAGTCGAACACGGGCATAAAGTTGTAGCAGATGCACTTCACGCCGACCTTGCCGAGATTCCGTATCGTCTGCGCGTAATTCGCAATGAGTTTATCGCGGGAAGGCTTGCCGAGCTTGATGTCCTCGTGCACGGGCACCGACTCGATGACTTCCATTTCGAGTCCCGCTTTGTCGCAAAGGCTTTTCAGGCGGGCGATCTTTTCCTCTTCCCACACTTCGCCCACAGGCGTATCGTACACCGCCGTAACCACGCCGCTCATGTTGGGAATTTGCTTTATGTACTGCAACGGGATGCAATCGCTCTCCCCGTACCAGCGAAAGGTCATTTTCATTGTCCGCTCCTTCAGCGCCGCACCTGTGCGTCCCCGCCGCCCGCCGCCAATGCGGCGATCTCTTCCGCCCCGATCAGGCATTGATCCCCTTCGACGGAATGTTTCAGACAGCTTGCCGCTTCCGCAAAATCCACGGCGCTTTGCAGCGCAAACCCGTGCCCCAGCGCATACACGAGCCCCGCCGCAAACGCGTCGCCCCCGCCGATGCGGTCCACCATCTCCATTTCATACACGCGGCTCTGCACTTTTTCGCCGCCCGCATACAGCTCCGCCCATATTTTATTGTGCCGCGCGTCCTTGGTGCGCCTGTATGTGAACGCCACGTGCGTGAACCCGTACCGCTCCGCCAGCGTGCGTTCGTCCGAACACCCGAACAGCTCCTGCGCGTGGTTTTCGTTCACGATGCACACGTCGACGTAGCGGAACAGCCCCTCCAGCACCTTCGCCGCCCGTTCCTTCCCCCACAGCTTGCTGCGGTAGTTCACGTCGCAGGAGACGGCCGCGCCGTGCTCCTTTGCCTTGCGGCACGCCGTTTCCGCCAGCCGCGCGCAGTCTTCGCCCAGCGCGGGCGTGATGCCCGTGATGTGGAACCGGTCCGCGCCCGTAAATATCGCATCCCAATCGTATTCTTCGGGAACCGACCGCGAAAACGCCGAGCCTGCGCGGTCATACGCCACACTTCCCGCGCGCCTGTCCGCGCCGCGCTCCGCGTAATAGAGCCCCAGCCGCTCCCCGCCGCGCAGCACATTCCGCGTGTCCACGCCGTACCGCCGCAGCGCGTTCACCGCCGCCTGCCCCACACCGTTTGCCGGCACCTTGCTCACGAACGACGCCTCTTCGCCCCACACCGCCAGCGCGACCGCCACGTTTGCCTCCGCGCCGCCGTAGACCGCCTCCAGCGTCTCCGCCTGTACCAACTGCTTATGCCCGACAGGCGTTAACCGCAGCATGATCTCCCCAAGCGTTACTGCCTTCATGTTCCGCTCCTTGCGCTCCTATATGCCGAGCGTTTTTTTGATGTTGAAATAACACACGTTCCGCGCCAGCTCTTTCGCCGCCGCCTTGTCGTATTCGCCCTTTTCCACCAAGTCCCCCAGATAGTCCGATAAAATGCGGCGGAAAAAGTCGAACCGCGCATAGCTCGAAAAACTGCGGCTGTCCGTGAGCATGCCGTAGTTCGTGCCCAGCGCTGAATATTCCGCTATGACGGACAGGTTTTTCCGTATCCCCTGCACCGTGTCGTTGAACCACCACGCCGCGCCCATCTTCACATGGCGGAACGCGCCCGTGAGCGCCGCCAGCGCGGACAGGTGCGAATCGTTCAATGTGTACAGGATCGTTTCGGGGCGCTCATCATCCGTAAGCTGTCTGAAAAATTCGATGACGTCCTCGATGCGCGAACCGTCTGCAATCACGTCGAACCCCGCGTCCGCGCCGCACTGCTTAAACATTTCCGCGTTCACGTTGCGCGTCACCGCAAAGTGCAGCTGCATGACGACGCCGTACTTTTTGTACAGCTTCGCAAGCCCGACGAGAAGATACCCGAACAGCCCCTCCCGCTCTGCCGCGGAAAGTCCTTCGCGGCGAAGGAACAGCCGCTCCGCCTCGGCGCGCGAAGGGTAACGGGACGGAAATTTCAGAAAACCGTGGTCGCTTATCCTGCAACCGTGTGCGACAAAGTATTGCAGCCGCGCCTCCGCCGCGCGCAGAAGAGCACTCAGCGTTGTTATTTCATATCCTGCGACCTCGCCCAGCCGTTTGAGATACGCGCCGTCCAATGACAATAATCTGTCCGGTCGGAAAGTCGGCGCGACGACGGTGTTCCCGTACTTTCCGTGCGCCGTCAGATCGTCGCAAGGATCGTCCGTCGTCGCGACGTATTCCACTTTGTACTGCTTCAACAGCGTCCCCACGGAGATGTCTTTCAGCCTTTCGTTCGCCTGTTTGTAGATCCGCTCCGCGCTCTCCCCGTTCAGCGGCTCACTAATACCGAACACCTGACTAAGCTCCATGTGCGTCCAGTAATACAAGGGGTTGCCCGCAAGCTGCGGCACGATTTCGGCGTACTTTACGAACTTATCATGGTAACTTGCGCCGCCCGTGATATACTCTTCGCTCACACCGCAAAGGCGCATGGCGCGCCATTTGTAATGGTCGCCCGCAAGCCACAACTGCCCGATATCCGAAAATTTTGCGTCTGCTTTTATCTTGTTCTGATCGAGGTGGCAGTGGTAGTCGACGATGGGCAGGTCCTTGACTTCCCCGTATATCTCTTTCGCGCTTCCGCTGCTTAGCAGCAGTTCTTCTCCGTAAAATTTCTTCATTTTTATTTCGTTCCGCCGTACGACATGGAATTGTCGATCAGGATGTCTTTGCCGCTCTTTCCCTTGGAAGAGGCAATATGCTTTTTCAGTTCTTCGTAATAAACGTCGTCGTCGATCGGCAGCGTTACTTCGCGCCCCTGCCAGGCAGAGAGCAGCATCGCATCCATCAGTTCGACGCAGCGGATGCCCTCACGTCCGTCCACATACAACGATTCCTGTCCCAGAACGGCGTTGGCAAAGTTGTTCAGGATGCCGACGTGCTGCGGATTGTCCCCTCCCTGCGGAATGACCTCTTCTGTATGCTCGGGTTCGGCAAACCCGCTCTTTTCCGTCAAAAGAAATTCCTGCAAGTCCGTATGCAGACGGCTGACCGTAAGCGTATCCTTTTCACACACGATCTTCCCGCGCGAACCCAGAATTTCAAAACGGTTGGTGCCGGGTGAATCAGCCGTAGAGGTGATGAACGCACCCGTCGCCCCGTTGGGGAATTCGAGGTAAGCGGTCACGTCGTCCTCCGTTTCGATGTCGTGCCATTTACCGAAGTGGCAGAAAGCCCGCACTTTGTTCGGCATGCCGCAGATCCATTGCAAAAGATCGAGCTGGTGCGGACACTGATTGAGAAGGACGCCGCCGCCCTCCCCTTTCCAGGTCGCGCGCCACGAACCCGAATCGTAATAGAACTGCGTACGGAACCAGTTGGTGATGATCCAGTTGACGCGGCGGATCTCACCGATCTCGCCGTTCTTGACGATATCGTGCATTTTGATGTACAGCGGGTTGGTGCGCTGGTTGTACATCATCGTAAACAGCCCCTTGCACCTTTCCGCTACGGCGTTCATTTCCTTGACCTGCTTGGTATACACGCCCGCAGGCTTTTCGCAGATGACGTTCAGACCCTTTTCAAGCGCGCGGATCGACAGCCTCGGATGGTCGTAATGCGGCACGGCGATAATCACCGCGTCCACGTCCGCCTTGTCGATGAGCTCGTCACCCGACGCGTAGCAGGCATATTTACCCGGGCATTTTTCGCGCGCGGCGGCAAGTTTTTCGGGGTTGATATCTGCGATCGCTACAACTTCCCCGTTTTTTATTTTGCCCGACTGAAAAAAATGAAGGTGGGAACTGCCCATATTCCCGACGCCGATGATCCCGAATTTTACTTTATCCATGTTCCGTTTTCCTCCCGATAGCCATTTGCCGTTAAAACTGTACGCAGTGCAGACACCGCCGCTGCAAATGCTTCCTGCGGGGTCGCATATACGTACTTGTTTTTCAACTGAGTACGGTCTATGTCCGCATATCCTTCAAACACTGCTAAATGCGGCTCGACCGTCAGCACCGTATCCTTTCCGATCCCCGCGATCATACGGGAAACGCAGCCTTCCCCTTCGCCCGCAGGCACGACCGTGCCGTCTGCAAGCGCATCTTTGATATGGTAATAATCGACCCGCTGTTCCAACAGGGCAAGCGCCGACGAAACATCCTGCCCGCACTGTACAAAGTTTGCGGGGTCGAACACACATCTGAGCGAAGGGACTGCGTTCAATAGCCGCACGCAGCGCGCCGCCGTATCGCCGTAGATCTCCTTTTCGTTTTCGTGGTACAGGGTAACGCCGTATTCCGCGGCAAGTTCTGCCATGCGCTTCATGCGCAAAAATACTTCAGCCTCGTCCTCCCCCGGCGTTTTCGTGTAAAATGAGAACACACGCACTTTCTCCGCAGCGAAAAGCTTGGCAAGTCGAAAAGTATGCGCCGCTTTTTTCAGGTGCGCTTCAAAATCGTCACCGAGCCACACCTTTCCCAAAGGTGATCCGATCGACCAGACCACGATGCCGCCCTTATCCAGCATCTCCTTATACCGCTTTGCTTCCTCCTCCGTAAGGTCAGAAACGTTTTTCCCGTCCAGCCCGCGCAATTCGATATACGGGATGCGCTCCTCGCGCAAAACCCTAATCTGCTCCGCAAAATTAGCCGACGCTTCATCCGCAAACGCACTCAATCGAATGTTCATAAGCTCCTCCCTAATACACCTTGTTTTCGTGTAACTTTATTAACTCAAATTCATTATAGATAAACATAAATTAAAATTCAATAAGAAAAATAACTTATTTATGTTGCAATTTGTGCTGTCCTGGCGTATAATTAAAGCAGGATGTATAACTATTTATCGTTTAACAAATTAATTTTTTCACATTCGATCACAGAGCATGAATCGGCTAATAATTTTTTCAGCCACCAGCATGAAGAATATGAAGTGCTCTTTATTGCAAAAGGAGAAGGCACTTTTGTCATTGAGGACACCGCCTACAATTTTAAGAATAATACGATTTTCCTTATTCCTCCGGCGAAATACCATGTATTGCAAATCCCGCCACAACAGGAATATGAACGTTTTTTTATTCTTTTCCCGCCGGAGCTTTTTCCGGAATGTACAAAAACCGATGAATGCCTGCATCAAATCGCCGATGAAAAAACAGCATCGCTCTTTTATAAACTGGACGAATACGCCGACCGCTTTTCCCAGGAATATATGCGGGTTTTGCTGCCCTCCGTCCTTTCCGAAATTCTGATTTTAATCGCGAGCCAAAAAGAAGAAAACTGTGCCTATAAAATAAAATTGCCCGCCGTTGTACGGAAGGCAATCGGTTTTATTAACAATCATCTCGAAAAATTGTTGAGCGTTGAAGACGTAGCGGAACACGTTTTCGTTTCCAAATCCTATTTAAGCCATATCTTTATAAAAACTATGAATATCAGCGTTGCAAGATATATAAGGCTTAAAAAAATGTATCTTGCACGGAATTTATTAAAACAAAATTATCCGGCAACCTATGTCGCACAGTATCTCGGCTACGAAAACTACTCTACTTTCCTTCGTTGCTATTACGCCGAGTTTGAAACAAAGCCATCTTACGACCGAACGGACAATAAAAGTTAATCTCTGCAATAGAGTTTTTTTTCACAACTTGATTTTTCTCTTGTTAAAGCGGGAACTTGTTATTCTTTCCCGCTTTTTCGGTACGGTTTTTCGATATGCGCAATCAGGCGGACATACACATTTCGACATTATTCGTGCCATAAACGTGATTTATTTTACACTTTTTCATATGAATTTCGTGATATACATTGACTTTTCATTAATAACCTGCTATACTCGTAGCATATAAGGAGGTGCATGTCATGAAAAGGCTCATAGAGCATCGTTTCATCGACTGGAAAAACTCGGCAAACCGCAAACCACTCCTCATCTACGGAGCAAGGCAAATCGGAAAAACATACTCTATGCTCGCCTTTGGCAAAGAACATTACGCAAATACCGTTTATTGCAACTTTGAAAACACGACGGATCTGCATGCCGTATTTGAGCGCGATCTCGATCCCGAACGAATCGTTTCCGCAATCTCCGCCATGTACAATACGCAGATAACAAAAGGCGGCACGCTTATCATCTTCGATGAAATTCAGGCGTGCGAGCGTGCGCTGACATCGCTTAAATACTTTCAGGAGCAGGCAAACGATTATCACATCGTAGCGGCAGGCAGCCTGTTAGGGCTTGCCGTCAATCGGGGCCACTATTCTTTCCCTGTCGGAAAAGTCGATATGATAACAATGTATCCCCTCTCTTTCGAGGAGTTTCTGCTTGCAACGGGCAATGAAAAACTTGTTTCACTCATCAAAGAAGCGTATGCCGCGTTTTGTCCGTTTGCATTGCACGAAAAGGCAATGGACTTATACCGCACATATCTCATCGTCGGAGGCTACCCCGCCGCAGTACAAACATATCTCGATTCGGGTGACTTCAATGCAGTGCGCGCGCAGCAGAGCACGATTTCCGATGCGTACATCGCAGATATGGCAAAATACACAACGGCTTCGGATATGATCAAGAGCATTGAAGTTTACAACTCGCTCTTTGCGCAGCTTTCAAAGGAGAATACAAAATTTCAATACTCCGTCATCGCCTCAAAAGCACGCGCCAGAGATTATGAAACGGCACTTGCATGGCTGAAATCCGCAAATGTCGTTCTTCGATGCCAAAGAGTAACCGAGGGCAAATATCCTCTTGCTCTGTATGAAGATCAGACCTCGTTCAAGGTGTATTATTCGGACGTAGGGCTTCTGACAATGCGCATGTCGATTGCCCCGAATGCAATTTTGCAGCCCTACAACCTTTCAGACAAGGCGCGAGGCATGATGGCTGAGAGCTATGTTGCCGAACAACTGACGGCAAACGGGTTTCCGCTGCACTATTGGGCTTCGGGAAATACTGCGGAAATTGACTTTGTAATACAGCAAGACGTCTGTTCGGTTCCCGTAGAGGTCAAATCTTCAGATAACGTAAAAGCAAAAAGCCTGCAAATGTATATCAAAAACTATTCTCCCAAATATTCTCTTCGCATCTCCGCAAAGAATTTTGGCGATGAAAATGAAATACGGTCTGTCCCGCTGTACGCGGTTTTTTGTCTGCACCCCGAAACTTGACGCGTGTGCCCTCTTCTGCTTATATACTATCGACATATAAACTTTTAACAAATGCCACACTTCCAAAATCACGAAAATGCCGCTCTTCCCCTATCCAAATTATATATTCTGTGAAAATATCCGTTAAATCGGATTTCAAGTCCAAATTAACGGAAAAATTGAAAGTATCTTATCTTTTCTCGCGGACACCATCTGTCGTTTTTCACATATCCAAGCAAACTACCTGCATTTCTTCTGACATATCCAAGCAAACCAGGTGAGTCAAAAAATGCCTGTTCTTGCATGGCAAAGCAGACAATGAAGTTGACTGTCAGATTTTGAGATAAAACCTAAAAAGCAAAAAAAAGGCTGAAAAGTATCGTTTTCAGCCTTAAAAATTGCAGTTCTTATGGATTTTTTCGTTCCAACATCACCAACGTCTCTACGTGCTTTGTCTGCGGAAACATGTCGAAGGGCTGCACGGAGAGGACTGTGTAAAGGCCCTTCATTCCGTCGGGGGAATACGCGGGATTTTTTTTGATCTCGCCGTTTTCCGTTTCCGTCAGGGCGCCGGTGAGGAGCCCTACGTCGCGCGCGAGGGTGGCGGGATTGCAGGAGATCATGGCGATGTGCGCGATGCCCGAAGCGAGGATGGCGCGCAGCGCGGCGCGGTCGATCCCCTTGCGGGGCGGATCGGCGACGAGCACCGTTGCGGCGGGGTCGACGGACGCGAGCAGTTCGGGCAGCTTGTCCTCCACCCGCCCGCAGATGTTGCGCATTTTGCCTTCCAGCCGGTTGAGAAGGACGACCTCGTCGGCGCACTCGACGGCCTCTTCCACCGCCTCGATGCCGACGGCGAGGTCCGCCTGGCGGGCGAGCATTGCCGTCAGGATCCCGCATCCGCTGTATGCGTCGATGACCGTACCGGCGCCGCAGTCTGCGGCAAAGCGCGCCGTTCGCTCGTACAGTTTGCGGCAGACGCTGCGGTTGACCTGCAAAAAGGTATTCGGCCCCACGCAGAAACGGACGCCGCATTCATGCGCGTAATATTTGCCCGGGCCGAACACGAGGCGGAAGGTCGGGCCGAACACGCCGTTGCCGGAGCCGTCGTTGACGTTGTGCCAGAGCGAAAAGGATTTGAACTTTTTCTGCAGGAGCGCGATCAGTTCCTTTTCATAAGGAAGCGAGGCGGTCGCCGTGACCGCCGTAATGATAAAATTCCCCTCCGTTTCGCGGACCACGATGTGGCGCAGCACGCCGGTGCGGCGGACCTCGTCGTACCCGGAAACGCCGCAGCGATGCAGATAGGAAACAAAGGCGGAGACGATGTCTTCCGCCCAGTCGGGATGAATGGGACAGGCCGTCATCGGTACGATGCGATGGGTGCGCTCGGCGTAAAAGCCGATGACGCTGAGCCCGTTGCGGTCGACGCCCACGGGGATCTGCAATTTGTTGCGGTATTCGAACTGGAAATCGCTCTTGACGGTAACGGGCACGTCGAAATCGATGCCGGCGATCTTGCGCAGGGCGTCTTTGACCGTCTTGCTTTTGAGTTTGAGCTGCGAACCGTAGCGCAGATGCTGCAACTGGCAGCCGCCGCATTTGGTAAAGCTTTTGCACCGCGGCCGGACGCGTTCGTCCGCGGGAGTCAGGATCTCCACCGCTTTGGCGTAGCCGATCTTGTTTTTGACTTTCAGGGCCTTGAGTTTGACCTTTTCGCCCTCGACCGTAAACGGTGCAAAATACACCGTTTCGCCCATATGTACGATCCCTTCCCCGTTGCTCCCGATCGCCTCGATCAGGCCGGTAAATTCCTGATTTTTTTCAAACATTTCTCACTCCGACGGAATTTCACTACCGCAATTCGCCGCTGTCCCTCTCTGCCTGTCCGTCCGGCTCGGCCCCGGTTTCCTTCCCTTCTTCCGTTTTTTCTCTCTGTTCTTCGCCGCCGCTTTCTTCCGGCCCGTCCGGAGCGGAAGGCGCGGGGGCGTCCATTCCGAAAATATCTTCCTGCTCCCCCGCGGGCGGCGGAGCTTTGGGTTTCTGACCGCCGCGGCGGTCGACCCTTGCCACATACCAGTTGACCATGCGCTGACACCGCAGCATCAGCCAGTCGTAAAAGAAAAACACGATCGTTCCGCCGATGACGATGAGCAGATACGCCCAGTCGTACATCCATGCAAACGGAAGCGATACCTCGGTCATCGCATCGAAGATCGCCCATGCGCCGCACATGGCGCCGTCAAACCAGACCGCCTTGACCGCGAACGCGACCCAGCGGTTGACGTGGTATTTCCCCTGCAGGGAATTGACGAGCGGATGCAGCCCGAAAAAGGCGATGAACGGGAACAGTTTATAAAACTGCCCGATCCCGCCGAAGGCAAGGCACAAAAGCGACGCCGCAATGTAGGCCAGAAACGCGCCCCAGCGGAAATCCTTGCCCAGCGGCAGCATCATCGAAACGGTGCCGAACAGATATCCCGTGACAAAGGCGAAAGGCACGTTGATGCCGATCGCCATAAAGATCGTCGCCAGGGCGCAGGAGAGCGCCGAAAGGGCGATCGAAAACGATTTCTTTTTCATGAACAAAGCGGGTCAGGCCCGCTGCGCCGTCTGCGCTCAGCGGCAGCCGCAGCAGGCATTCAGGCAGAGGTTGAACAGCACGTTGCAGGCGCAGCAGGTGGCGCACTGCTCGCAGAAGCCGCCCCCGCCGCCCATCTGCTGGTCGTCGCCGGGAATGGAGTCCTGATTCTGCCCGGAATACGTCTGCGAGCGCGGCGTTTCCGCCTGTTTTTTGTCAAACTCGATCTTTTCTTTGAGTTTGGCATAGGCGGTCTTGTATTTTTCGTTCGAGCCGTCCATCTGGATGGCGATCTCGAGCTGCTTTTTGCTCTCGTTCATCCAGTTCTTTTTGTAGAAGATGACCGACTGCAGGTAATGCCATTCGGCGGGACGCTCGTTGAACGAATCGAGCACGGCCTGCGCCTCGTTGATGCGCCCGGCGCGGATGTGCTCTTCCGCCTTGGCGAAGGACTCGCCCGAACCGGCGTCGGAATGGCGCTCGGAACGTTCGACCATGATCTCGTTGTACGCCACCTCGATGCGGTTGAGCATGCGGGCGGCTTCGTTGCCGGCCTCGCCTTCGAGAAAACGGTCTTCGGAATATTGTTTTTTCAGCGCCTCGTAGCGGGCACGGATCTCTTCGTCGGTCGCCGTCTCGTCTACGCCGAGCAGTTCGTAATCTTTTTTGCTCATTTTGCTTCCTTTCGGCTTGCGCCTGTTGATTTCGCTTATTTGTACCGCACGCGTTCCGGACGGTTCTTTTTCTTATGCCCGCACAAAACGCGCCGCGTTGCGGCCGGCAGGCCGCGTAAAATGATGTTGTCGGTCAGGTCTTTGTTGAAATAAAAGCGGATGTTTTGCAGGCTCTCCGCATTCTGCGCGAACACGCTGCGGAAGATAAACCCGATCTCTTCGCCCTGCTTTTCCAACAGTTCGGCGCGCGTCTGTGCGCCGTACGCGGCGCGGAACGGGTTGTAATTCCCCTTCTTTGCGTCCTTGTCGTAATCGTCGATCGCATCGATCAGGTACACCCATTTGCCGATGCCGTAGCAGAGCGTGCGGGTATGCTCGGTCGCCTTGTCTTCCAACAGGAAGTCGGAAAGTTCGGCGATCATCGCGCCGAACGGGTCGGCCGCGCGGTCGACGCTGTCGCAGCCTTCCTTTTCGAGGCGGTGCAGTTCCTTCATGTGTTTTTCGACGATCGCCTCGATCGGCGGATGGCGGCGCAGCGCGCGCTTTCTGCCGCGCTTGAAAAACAGGCGGGAAAACCGGCCCTTCTTTTCGTCTTCGACGTCGTCGGAAAGTTTGTAATAGGTCAGGACGGTGTTCAGACAGGCGATCTTGCGGGTGATCTCGTCGTCTGCCGCGATGGGACGGCGGATGATCGGGTGCAGCACGCAATGGCGCTGTTCGATCCTGACGTCCGTACCGAGTATATTGTGCAGAAGCGCGGACAAAAATGTCATGTCATAGGAAAGGCCGAAGCGGGCGCACTGACCGCAGCTGCCGCCGATGCTCTTGCACAGCCCGCAGTACAGCGACTTGTACAGGACCCCGTCCTTGACATACAGATACGGGATATCCGGTTGAATGTAGCCGAACACTGCGCCTCACTCTCCCGAATAAAACCCGACCTTGCGGTAGACCTTGGAAAGCGTTCTGCGGGCCATGCGCGCGGCGCTTTCGCTGCCGGCCTTCATCACCGAACGGAGGTACTCTTTGTCGGCGAGCAGGCGCGCCTGTTCGGCGCGGATGGGCGCGAGCGCGTCGGCGACGACTTCGCCCACGGCGAGTTTGAAGTCGCCGTAGCCTTTGCCGGCAAAATCGCGCTCGCTCTCGGCGAGGCTCTTCCCCGTAAAGGCGTGGTAGATCGTGAGAAGGTTGGAGATGCCCGGCTTTTCTTCGGGCGCATAACGGACGACGCTGTCGCTGTCGGTCACGGCGCGCTTGAATTTGCGGATGATCGTGTCTTTGTCGTCGGACATGGTGACGAAGGCGTTCGGATTTTCGTCCGACTTGCTCATCTTGCGCGAAGGGTCCGCCAGGCTCATGACGCGGGCGCCGCTGTCTTTGAGGATGTACGGCTCGGGCACGGTGAAGGTGGCGCCGTAACGGTTGTTGAAGCGGATCGCCAGGTCGCGGGTGAGTTCGAGATGCTGTTTCTGATCCTCCCCGACCGGAACGAGGGCCGCCTGGTAAAGAAGGATGTCCGACACCATGAGCACGGGATAATCCATAAGCCCCATATTCACGTTGTCGGCATGGCGCGCGCTCTTGTCTTTGAACTGCGTCATGCGGGAAAGCTCGCCCGGATAGGTGATGGTGTTGAGCACCCACGTGAGTTCGCAGTGCGCGGGCACGTGCGACTGCACGAACAGGACGCTCTTTTCCGGATCGATGCCGCAGGCGATGAACAGAGCCATCAGTTCGAGGGTGTTCCTGCGCAGCGCCGCCGGGTCCTGCCGCACGGTGATCGCGTGCAGGTCCGCAACGGCGTAAATGCAGTCGTATTCGCCCTGCAATTTCACGAAATTGCGGATGGCGCCGATGTAATTCCCGATCGTGATCGCCCCGCTGGGCTGTACGGCCGAAAACAATTTTTGCGCGCGTTCCTGGTTTTCCATCTCCCGATCTCCTCAGCAAGTCCTGATCCTGCATAGAATATTCAATTCAGTATAACATAGAGGACGACAAAATGCAAACAACTTGCGCGCGCAATTCGGAGAAAATCCGCGCGAATTGCCGGATTTTTCCAAACGTTCAGGCCGTTTTCGGAAAACGCTCACGCAGATCCCGGGGCGGCGGAAAGCCCTTTTCATCCCTGCGGCGGAACGCGGCGCGGCCGCTCAGCCGCCCGGGGCCGGAGCGCCCGGAGAGGCGGCCTCGCATCCGGCGGGCGGAGGATCCTCCGCCCCGCCGCCCGCGGGCTCGCCTGCCGAAAGAGCGGAAGGATCGGGATCCGGCTCCCCTCCCGCGCCGGGACCGCTCAGCGTATCGCGGTATTTCGGGTAACGGCGGAAGTAAGCGCGCGTTTCGCGGACGACGACGCCGGACAGGCACAACAGCGCGATCAGATTGGGGATCGCCATCAGGCCGTTGAAGATGTCGGCAATGTTCCAGACCGCGGCGACCGTCATGTACGGGCCGACGAACACCGCCAGGATATACGCGACGCGATACCCGTACACCGCCCATTTGCGGCGGCCGGCGATGTATTCGAGGCAGCGCTCGCCGTAAAAATTCCAGCCGAGGATGGTCGTGAACGCAAAAAAGATCAGGCAGATCATCAGCAGGACGGGC
>ERZ1090861.305-NODE-305-length-31266-cov-11.090865_pt1 | contig 31266 bp, 27 predicted proteins | sample MGYA00478482_ERZ1090861 | MGnify/ENA primary metagenome ERZ1090861 (study PRJEB33644, sample SAMEA5815744) | chicken gut metagenome | biome: Chicken; feature: Gastrointestinal Tract; material: Caecum | place: Ireland | collected 2019-01-01 | study: A study of the... | reverse complement strand
CCACTTATCCAAACTAAAGGGAGGATTTGCCACCACCACCTGGAACTTCATCAAAGTGTCATTCTCAATATTTTGGGGGTTGGAGAGGGTATCACCCTGCCAAATCCGGGCGTCATCTACACCGTGCAGGAACATATTCATGGTACAGAGAGCCCAAGTCTGTGCGTTGAGTTCCTGACCATAGATAGCAACTTTGCCACTGGGTACCTTCTTAAAGGCTTTCAACAGCAGACCACCGCTGCCACAGGTGGGATCATAGATCCGGTCATTCTCCTTGAGCTGTACCAGAGAGGCCACCAACTCGGAGACCTGACTGGGTGTGAAAAACTCCCCGCCTTTCTTTCCCGCGTCAGAGGCAAACATAGCAATCATGTATTCATAGGCATCCCCAATGATATCGGCAGAGCCCAGCTGGCTAGGACGCAGATCAAGACTATTAAAATCCTCCAGCAGATTCCGCAGGGTTGCATTTTTCTCTTTGGGCTCACCAAAATCCACCTGAGAGTTGAAGTCAATAGCCCGGAATACATTGCGTAGTTTTCCACTGTTGCGTTCCTCGATATGGTTCAGGGCAACATTAATTTTCTGACCGATTTCGGCATCATTCCGGTTAATGTAAAGATAGTCGAAAGTGGACTGCCCGTCCATTGCAAAACGTTCTCGGCTCATGGCACGCTCTACCCGGCGCATATCACCGTCATATTGCTTGATATACTCCTCCAGCTTCTCCTTAGAGACATCGCTAAGGTACTTCACAAACAGCATAGAAAGAATATAATCCTTATAGCGGGAACTGTCGATCTTTCCGCGGAAACTATCGCAGGCGTTCCACAAGACCTGTTCAATATCTTTTTTGGTTGTCATCTTCATTTTCCTCTCTGTGCTCTTTTGTACGCCTGCTCCAGCAGGCTAGAATACAACTTTTCTTTTTCTACAGCCAACTCTTTAAGCAGCCGACGCTCCTTCTTTGCCAGCAAATTTAGCTGTGCAATTTTGTACTGTTCCTCAGCAGGAAGAACCATAAGCTCGAAATCCATTAAAAATTTTGCTTTTACCGCACCAAGCATATTGCTGGTCGTGTTTTCGTAGATCCTCCGCTTCACCTTTTGGGTGTTCAGCAACCAGAAAAGATACTCTGGGAGTAATCGTTTATCTTCTATCCGAATCACCACAAAATTTGATGATATCACCATTCCCGCTGTAGTGCCATCAATCAAAACTGCCGTATAAGGTGCAGTAAGACGGACAACAATATCTCCCTGCCGAGAGAGATACTCTTCCTTCAGTGACTCTCTTGCTTCGTAGATATCGGTCTTGTTTAAATCAATATTACCATCCTGCTGAATACAACGTAAATTGATTAAAGGATACCGATAATCTGTCGGTTCCTTCGATTGTTTTCTCGACAAAACCAATCCACTGCGGACACTAGCAAGACTCTTTAATTCCATCTCTTCACCTCATTTGTCATGGTTGATAAATGACAGATTCCATCTAAAAATACTCTCTTTGAGATAAACCTATTATATTTTAACCGATTTAATTTGTCAAGAATAAATTTGTCATGAAACAAAAATGACAGTTCGAGGATATCACATATACGCTTCGTTACATTTAGCTCCCATCTTCTATAAAATATTGCAAGGTTTCTTAAAGATTCATATTTATAAAACAGGATTTATTCGAGCGGGATTTTTATATTTGTGTAGATACAAATATATATATTACTCACCAAATATTTCTCTCTATATTTTACCAGTGTAACAGTTCCTTTTATAGAACACTAATGATTTCTTTCTTCTTTTCTAACCACAAAGTCTTTCCACTACACCATTTACTACACCATTTTCGCAAAAAATGACGATTTTTGACGCTTCCAGACAAAAAGTAAGAACCCGCAAAAACCTTGTAAAATAAGGCTTTACGGGCTCTGACGTCACAGGACAAAACCACCCCAAACGAGCCAAGAGGTGAGTACTAATTTTTAAGAGCATAGAATATACGTCTTACTCTATTCTATCCTTTACAATTCCTTTTTTATCTTCTCAATTACCCCCACATCCGCCGGCAGCCAGTCCACACTATACAATTCCTCTTTCGACAGCCATCTTGCCGCCTCATGCTCCTTCAATTCCAATCCGCCTTGCATAATCTCACACCAAAAGCAGTCCATAGAAAGGTGAAACTTTGGATAATCATATTCAATCGTTTCAATTAATTTCCCCACCTGAATCTCCGTATCCAACTCTTCCTTGATTTCTCTGGCAAGTGCCTGTTCAGGTGTCTCTCCCTCTTCAATCTTACCGCCTGGGAATTCCCATCCATCCTTAAATTCTCCATACCCTCTTTGAGTTGCAAAGATTTTATCATCTTTTCGAATTACCGCGGCTACCACACGTACAGTCTTCATCATATTTCTCCATTCTGTTTATTCTATATATTCTTTCATTTTGGGTATCAATCGCTCACAATATAATCATAGATATCGCTTCTTACCGGTACATCTAAGCGATAGTCTATCTCAAAGGCATTATCTTTTGTTTTTTCCATGTAAATCTGTCTCGGACTTCCCTCTGCAAAGATCTCACCCAGGAAATAAAATTCCTTTGCTTCATTATCATCCTTATTTTTTCTGACAAACAAAAAAATCCGATTATCCTTATCCTCTTCGGACCGCTTATAAATATGAACAGCATCACTGGATGTGATTTTCCTCGGATGTTTGGAAAGTGCAATTAAATGACTCTCTGATACAAAACGATCTTCATAAGCAATTGCATCCTCCGTTTTATGATAATTAATAAATACCGGAAGCGTTTTCGTGTCGCTGTCATAGTAATAGCCTCCAATATTCTGCGCATTCAAGTTCTTATTCCAATTTAGCAGACGGCATACGTCCTCATATGTATACTTTTGGTATAGCGTAAAATTGGTATCCTTATAAATTTCTTTATATTTTTCCTTCCACTGTTCGATACCAAAATCCAATAATTCCAAAACCATTTCCTTAAAATCTTTATTTAAGAGTTCCTGCTGAAATTGTGTGGAAAGGGAATAACTTCCATCTGCATTTTTCTCTATTAAAATACAATCCGAATATTTTTTTCGCTCTTCTTCTTTCGGAAATTCATTTCTTAAATTGCGGACTACTGATTGTTCTACCTGCTCGTCCATAGTCACATTATACTTTTCCTGCAGGAGCTCCTGGTATCGTGAAAGACGATTTTTTCGGCTGATCAGCATTCTCAGCATTTCCATCTCGTGAATTCTTTTGTAAGCTATCAGTTTTTTCGAAAAATATTCAACAATCAGCTCTTCCTGTTTCGTCAGCTGCACATGATAGTCTGTTTCGTATTTCTTCAAAAAGCCGTAATAAGATCCACATTTTTCAAAAATTTTTGTTACATCTATAGCTCCAAATTCCTTAAAATCCCGTATTGTCGGAATTCTTCCCAACTTATACTTCAAAGTTGTATATGACTCTTTGAGCAGCTTCATATCATTTGTTCTGGCCGCATCAATGGAGGCATATATTCTCCTTTTTGAAATTTCATCAAAATGAATGGTGGAACTTCCCGGAATGACCCTTGCTCCTTCCCGGATATAACGGCGCATCGCGTCTTTGTTATAACTTCTGTCGCCGGATAAAGCAATAGGAATCATAAAGTTGTTCATATAATTCCCGATAAAATCAAGAATTACCACATATTCTTTTCCCTCAAATTTCCTAAGCCCCCGCCCCAGCTGTTGAATAAACACCACAGGCGATTGAGTGGGGCGCAGCATAATAACCTGATTAATCTCAGGGATGTCCACACCTTCATTAAAGATGTCTACCGTAAAAATATAATCCAGCTGATTATCAACATCTTCATCGTCAGTCAATCTGGCAATGACTGTTTCCCTTCTCGTTTGATCATCTTCTCCAGTCAGAACCTCCGTTCTCAATCCCCGTTCATTAAACTTTTTCGATAATTCCTTTGCCTCATCTTTGCGGCTGCAGAAAATCAAACCTTTCACCCGGTCTCCGCTAAATCCGTAATACTTTGCTTTATCGATCACATAATCAACCCGGGCATCTGAAATCAGATTCGAAAAGTTCTTTACGCCGGCACTGTCATCAAACACTTTCCCATCTATCTCCAGATCCGTAATTCCGAAATAATGAAACGGGCAAAGCAGATCTTCTTCAAGCGCCTGCTGAAGACGGATCTCATAAGCAATGTGATGGTCAAAAATCGAATAAATATCATACTGATTGGTATCCGGACTGGCGGTCATTCCCAGCCAGAACTTTGGCTTAAAATACCGCATAATCTTTTGGTAACTTTCAGCGCCCGCATGATGACATTCATCCAGAATGATCACATCAAAATCTCCGGGATCATAGTGAGACATGATTTCCTCTTTCGATATCATCTGCATAGTCGCAAATAGAAAGTCCGCATCAAAGTCCCGGCTATTTCCTGATAAAAGTCCGTAACTTCTTGAGGAACCAAAAACTCTTTTATAGCTTTTCAACGTCTGCTTGGCAATCTGTTCTCTGTGCACAACAAAAAGAGCCCTTCTCGTTCCCATCTCACGCAGCATAAACGCGGAAGCCAGTGATTTTCCTGTTCCGGTACTACTTAAAAGAAGCGCTCTGTCTATCTGGCGCGCTCTTATTTCCATTACATTTTTTACAAAAGCCACCTGCATCTTATTTGGTTTTAAACGATAATTCTCAAGCTCAACAACCGGCTCTGATACCGCCTACTGTTTCTGCTTACGAATCATTTTCTCAGCCAGGTAATCTTGCCGATAGGAATCAATAAAGTCTTCAAAAGCCAACGTATGCTCATCCTGCCACAACTCACCAAATTCCTGTAAAACAGTCTGCGTTAGCTCTCCCTGTTCTGTAGAAACAATTTTGGTATTCCACTCTTTATTCTTTGTAATGGCACTGAGTGTCATATTCGAGCTTCCGATAATGATCCGGTAAATTTCCTCTTTGCGAAAAATATATCCTTTTGTATGGAATCCGCCTGTCTCAGCATTTGTAACATACATTCTCAGTTCAATATTTTTTAATCCCGCCAGCTTCTCCAGGGCCTCCGGCTCACTGAACATAAGATAATTTGTCGTCAAAATTTTCCCAGGAATATTCTTTTGTTCCAACTCCTTTAAAGTCTGAAGAAGCGGGGTAATTCCACTTTCAGTGATAAAAGCTACACTAATACAGAATTCCTCACATCTTTGTAATTCTTCCTCGATTGAAACGAGTACCTTTTTCCCGAGCTTATAATTATTCGAAATAAATTCCGGTCGATAGGCCAGGTTGGAATTTATTGTATGATCCAGATAAGCAGTCTGAATCGCTGTCTGAAGTGTTGTTATTTTATCTTCCTGTAACTGCATCAACAGGAACCTCCCTGAAATTTTGTAGTTATAAATATTGTATCACAATGTCTCGTCTCACCCATAATAGATCATATCTGCTGCCACGCTCAGGGTGAAACATACAGCCAATCCATTCAGCCAACAGCTTTCCTATTTTTGTTTTTCTTATATTGAATACACCAAATTCAAGTTCCGAGTTCACATTTATCTCAATTCTATCAAATCTTTATACTTTTCGCCATCTCTTATTTCCCTTCATCTTGGATCGCAGCTTATTCTGTTTTCCTTTATTTTTCCCCATCACTACATCTCTCCACCATTTTTACTACACCATTTCTGCAAAAATCAAACCATTTGACACTCTCAGACAAAAATAAAAAGGGGCCACACACCAATTTTTGATCATTGATGTGGAACCCCTGCAATAAATGCCGCTGCCCGTGCCCCTGTCACAATCTGCTATTTTTCTTCCAAAATCTCATTATCCAGCTCTTCAACTTCTTCCGGAGTCATTTCAAGAAGCTCCGCGATCATCGCAAGGCTCATCCCCTTCTCCTTCTTTTTCCTGATGAGCTTCTGCAGAACGCTTCGCTGTCCCTGCTTTATTCCCTGTTCTATTCCTTCTTCCATTCCCTTCTTCAGGCCATACTCTCTTACACTCTTCATCTGTGAATTATAATCTCTTATTGCTTTTTGGCGGGCCTCATACTCCATTCTTTTCTGTTCATCCATACTGAGCTTCTTCAGTTCATCATATGCCTCTTCAATATACTCGTCTTTCTTCGCCATATCTTCGAACTCCTTTCGGTTCTTCCCGCCGAAAAAGCGCATCCAGCGGATGACTCCCTCTTCATTCTGATCCCCGGGAGGCAGCTTTTTCAATTCAAGGATATGCAGCTCCATCAGATCGGTATACTGTTCTCCGGTTTCCACATCACAGAAAGCGATCTTCCGGTAACACTTTTTATCCTGAGGGAAGTGGATGAAATCCAGGATGCTTACATGAATGCATTTCTTAAGTGCATCATAATCTTCACCCTCTTTGATCTGCCCGCTGTACGTTTTACTTACATAAAACAGTACCCGGCTGGACCACCAGCCAAAATAAGCGACCTGCATCTCCATATTGACTTTTGATCCGTCCTCCATCTCCACCATCACATCGAGAATCCCCAGCTTTGCATCTTTTGATTCTTTCTTTGTGGCATTCGGAATAAGTGTCGTCTTTCTTATCGCCTTCGGATCTTTTCCCATGATCGCCGCAATAAATCCTTGTCTGACTTTCGGATTCCGCATCAATTCTTTAAAACAGAAATCCACGGTGGGAAGCATAATAAAATTTTCTCTGTTTCTTTCGTCCATATATCTACCTCCTATCTTACCACGTTCTCCATTTGAAAAAAACAGAAACCTTGGAATGTTCGGACAGATCTGCCCGCAAGAACCTGACTGCTCAGATTATCAGAATACGCTCCGGACTTCGAAGCATGGCCGGAAGCTTCGATAAGATAACGCTCCGGACCGCTTAAGATTTTCTCAGATACAAAGGCACCCGAACCAGGAACTGTTTCGGATGCCTCTACAATACCATATCAGATTTTCAGATACAACAGCCGGACAGTATAAAATCCGGTTATCAACAAACTTACACAAGTTATAAAAAATTATCCACAGAGGGTTGCTTACCAGCTGCATCTTCCGCAGTTCGTACACGGAATACAGCTTCTCTTTTTGATTTCAGCTTTCCAGGGCAGAATTTCCACAGAAGACGCTTCTGATTCGGAAATTATCCACTGCTGATCCCTTACCTGAAAACAGATTTCCCCTTTCTCCATTCGAATCTGTACAGGATCAATATGAATGATTTCCGGATGCATGCAATTCTGATAAAGAACCGGTGAAATTTCCGTTTCCCCGTTTCTGATCCGGAACACATGAGAAGCAGTGATAATTTCAAGTCCGCCATCTTTTTCTTCCGTGATTTCCGGCGGCGGCACACAGGGATACGGATACACCATATCCACCCTTATCATTCCCAGCACTGTCTGCCTTTCCACTGCTTTTCTTCCGTTTTCAGGCCTTCCGCTGTCTGATAAATTTTCCCTATTTTTATCTTTCATTTTCTGAATTTCCTTTCGGCGCTGCATTTCTTTTCCCTGTTATATCTTATTCACAGCCTGATACATAGAAGTCGTATATGGTAAACCGGTTCTTTCCATATTTTTATTTCATCATGTTCTGAACTATGTATTTCTAGAACAGTGATTTTGCCCATTCTTCTGAAATCTGATTTTCTTTTAAAACAAGCTCCTGCCAGATTCCGGCATAATAAATTCCTTCCGTACCACTGGCCGAATTTTTCCGATTGCTTTCAATATTGTCAACATCATAGGCTTTACAGTAATTCCAGATTGCTTTTGATTTTTGAGGCATCGTCAGCACGCGTTTTTTATCATACAGAAAAGTGCCGGATCCGGGCAGTCCGGGATTAAACGAAAGATGCTCGCTTGCCGTAAAAATCACATTATTCTTTTCTTCATACACACGCTTGTTACAGGCATGCGGATGCCAGAATATTTTTTTCTGCTCCTCGGGATCAGTAATAATTCTTCCCACCTGTAAGTATCCCCATACCGCCTGTATCGGTTTCCCGAGATATTCATCCGTCATTTTAGCTTTTCTTCGAACATATTTATACTTTCCATTCTTCTGCTCTACATGATGAAAATTGCCAAAGAAAAAAAATAAATCACCTTCAGAAATATGTTGATTCTTTAAGTAGGCTGCGGATTGATTGACCTGGCCAAAAGCCGGTATCCATTCCTGAATCCGTTTTCCTCTTCTTTCTTTCACAAGATCAGGATCCAGATGACAACACTCTGCGCCTCGATATTTAAGGTCATCCATAATTCTTTTCAAACAGATGTTGCCACAAAATAACTCATCATATCGAATGCAGTCCTTCTCCTCATCTTTGCCTGGAATTGGAAATGAAAGCATTGTCCCATCTTCAAAAATAGGACTTAAGATACCTCCATTGGCACTGTCAAATCCTTTACGACTTAAAATAACTTTCATAACTTCCGCCTTTCTGCAAGATTTTGCCCGCCGCATAGCCTGTCCGATTCAGAGCAGCATCAGAAATCAGGCCATTGGCACTGTTTGTAAAAAATCCCCTACTTATTTTATCCATCTCTATGAGAATAAATATACCTGGCTTATAATTAAAATCAGGATAATAATAATGAAAAATGCAGCAAGAGCACATGCCAGACGCCCTAAAGTCTCTTTTCCCCTCTGCGATATATCTTTCTGATTTAATGTATAACCCTTCGATGTGTCTCCGTAATTCGACCTGATCTTTTGTTGCGGATACGAGGCCGCTGCCTTATAATACAACGCGAGAGGATCACTTTGATTCATAATGCGTGAATAAAAATTATCAAGCCAAAGAGCATCTTCCGGCCTGCACATATTTTCTTCTGTGCAGCCCGGTTCATGTACGATCTGGTTTCTCACCCACCGGTAATGTTTAAGCTTTTTTAAGTCCGCATCCCATCCTGTGACAAGATAGGAACCCCGAGGAGTATTCTTCATTTCATCGATATAGGCAGAAACCTTCCTTTCATCATTCAGAATTTCGCCGCAAAGTTTTTCCAGACGTTTATATGAATCAATAAATCCCATAATCCCACCCACTTAAAGTCTTATTCCCCCGAGCGACAGAAAACCTGTCCTTGTACCATTGGAATATAGCAGAGTTCGTTCCATCCGCAGGTTCTTCCCGGACTTTTCTTCCATATTATTCATCATACATGTTTATCTGATCTATTACAAGATTTTGATACCCGTAATAACATCTGTCCCTCTTATTCCGGATCCTCTGAAGAAGAAAGCTTCTCCGCCCGCTTCAGATATCTCTGCGTAAAGGGACAAACGGCAAAGCACATTCCGCACAGATCTGTCTCAATGCCGGCAGCCTCTTTCATACGCCTGGTCTGCGTTTCTTTGCAGATTTCTTTATGGAAGAGTTCTTCCCGCTTTACGGATGTGTTCCATAATACTCCGGTCAGCGCGCCGGCAGGACATTTCCTTACGCACACTATACAACCTCCGCACCGGCTTTCGTTGACCGGCGTATCAGCCGGCAGCGGCGCGTCGGTTAGCAGACTGGATAAGCGCACAGCGCTGCCGTACTCTTCTGTGACAAGCAGGCAGCTTTTTCCGATCCACCCCAGCCCGGCCCGTGCCGCCGCCGTTTTATGAGGGAGCGGCGTACACCAGGACGCATCCTGTCTGACAGCCTTTGTGGTATTCGCATATGCCTGATACCCCTTTTCCCGCAGGAAACAATCTCGTCCAGTTTTGCGTTTAGGGCATAATATGCATCATAATATTCCTTTGTCGGCGCGGTCTGCAGATCTCTTACGATTTTTCCCGGAACGGGAACAGCCACCGATACGCCTGTCTTCATTTCTCCGCTTACGATCCCGGAGAGATCCCCGGCTCCCATAAGTTTTGCGCCCTTTTCCGCCAGCAGGGAAAATAACTCCTGTTTTAATTTTTCGCCTTTCACTCTCTCCACCTCCTTGTTCTGTTATTACCGGTGCTGTGCCTTTCCGGCACTTAACGGGTCTGCCCCCGTCCCCGCAGTGCTCCCCGTTTCTTTATCATCCTGCGGTTTCCTTCTTTTCCGGCTCTCCTTCCAGTTTCCACCCCATCAGCAGCTTCCCGATCTGTTTCGCAATCAGTCCCACCAGCAGGGCCGCCGCCACAGTTCCTTCCCTCACCCCCTGCAGATGTCCGGTAAATGTAAAGGACAGAATACACGCGATCACAACAAGGGTCACGTCAAACCCGACTTTCATATACCCGAATTTGATTTTCGGAAGCACTTTGCAGATCGCCAGCACAACACCCTCTCCGGCCAGCACAACTACTCCGGCCTTCACTTCCAGGCTGACGCCCGCTGCCACCAGCAGAATTCCGATGAGACAGACAATCCACTGCTGCCAGTAAGTACTGCAGTGAATCCCCCGGACCGCCCACACGCCAAAGTCCGTCAGGTAACCGAAGAAAACCGCCACCGGCAGCTGCATCAGCTGGATCGGATGATAATTTCTTCTTAATATCAGAATCTGAAGGAGAATAAACACACAGTGCATAACGATTGTCGCTGTTCCCACCGTCAGCGGCGCGAACAGGCTGACCACATAGGGTACACTTGAAATAGGGGATGTTCCCAGACTTGCTTTAATAGAGAAAGCCACACCAAAGGCCATAATCGAAAGGCCCGCGAGAAGAAGCAGATACCGCTTCGCGATATAAACAGGTAATTTGTCCAATTTTCCTCATTCCTTTCATAAACATAAACATGCCCGGCACCTGAGATGCCGGACATTCGCTGACGCTTTGTAATTTTCAATCCTGTTATCTCTCGCCTATGATACCACGATTTTCTGAATTTCTCAAATTTCCCCCTTTGAGCTGTATCATTTTTGTCAGGCAGATCTTCACAGTCCGCTTTACTGCCTGCCATAACCGGCAGCCGTTTCCGGCTTTTCCGGTTTACGCGGCGCTTGTGCGGTGGAGCTGCTCTCTCTTCAGAGCCTGCTCATACTCTCTCAATTTCTGCCGTGCTTCCGGTCCCATATTCTGAGGGATCTGGATCTCAATTACTGCGTACTGATCCCCTCTTACGGACGGATTGCTCACAGACGCGGCTCCTTTCCCTCTCAGACGGAGCTTTGTTCCGGGCTGTGTGCCTTCTTTGATTTTACACACTACATCCCCGTAAACCGTGTGTATTCTGGCTTCTCCGCCGAATACAGCCGTCGTATACGGAATCCGTACGGTTGTATAGATATCCATGCCTTCTCTGCGGAATCCCGGCTTCTCCTGCACAGTTACCTTCAGAAGCAGATCACCCGGTTCTCCGCCGCCGCTTCCCGGCATGCCTTTTCCTTTCAGACGGATGGATTTGCCGGATTCAATTCCTGCCGGAATCTTAATATCCAGCGACTGTTCCTTTCCGTCAGAGCCTCTCAGATGAATCCGCTTTGTGCCTCCAAGTACTGCTTCATCAAAGGTCACATTGATATCCGCATGGAGGTCTTCTCCCTTCATCCGGAAGCCGCCGGGCCCATATCCGCCGAAGCTGCTGCCTCTTGTGCCGCCGCTGTGGAAACCACTGTTCTGAAAACCGCTGCCCCAGAATCCGCCGGAGCTTCTTCCGGAACCGCTTCCATTAAATCCGTCTCCGAATATGCTGCGCAGGAAGTCGTCCATATCTTCTCCGCCTTCAAAATGGAATTCCTGATAGCTGCCGCCCGGCCCGTAAGACTGACGGTAAGTTCTTCCGCCCTGTCCGCCGAAGTCGCCGTATCCGCCGCCGGCCTGAGGGCCGCCTTCCTCAAATGCAGCATGGCCGAACTGGTCATACAGTTTTCTCTTTTTATCATCACTTAATACATTATAAGCTTCTGTAATCTCTTTAAATCTTTCTTCCGCCTGCGGATTGCCTGTATTACTGTCCGGATGGTACTTTTTTGCCAGTTTTCTGTAAGCTTTTTTTATGGCAGCGCCATCCGCTCCCCTGCTGACGCCCAGCACATCATAATAATCTCTTTTTGCGCTCATTTCATTCACCCTCCTTCACAGTCTCTGCCGAAGAAAAACGAGAAACCTTTCCGCGGCCTCTCGTTCCCTTCCCTTTTATATTTGAATCAACCTGAATCTCTAAGTGTTCTATCTGTAATATAACACTTGTTTTCCGTTCTGTCAAGGTGCCCGCACAGACAAGATTTCTTTATTTTGTTTCAATTCCGTTAAATTTTCTTTTTCTTTTCTCTGACTCATTGACAGAAAAACCTAACTTCTATATACTTTTTTCTATCGGCTTTCTGAAGGATGCCGGAATGTACTCTGCAGCACCGGAAGAAGGTTTTCAGAAGACGCCGGGCCGTCTTATCAGAGCCGTAACGCACATCTGTCAACTATGTTTATGAAAAAGGAAGATACCAATGAATTCAGAAAACAAAACAGAAAATAAAATTTTAACGATTCCCAATCTGCTCTCCCTGTTCCGGCTGATCCTCATCCCGGTTATCATCTGGCTGTACTGGTTCCGGAAAGATTACTTTCCGGCCGGAGTTCTGCTGATTATCTCCGGGCTTACTGATCTTGCCGACGGATATATCGCGCGGCATTTCAATGCGGTAAGCAATATAGGGAAAATCCTGGATCCCATAGCAGACAAGCTGACACAGGCAGCCATGCTCTTCTGTCTTGTCACCCGTTTTCCGCTTATGGCGGCGCCCTTTGGATTTCTTGTAATTAAAGAAATCTTTATCGGCACAACCGGTCTGCTGATGATACGGAAAACAGGAAAAGTTGTGGGAGCGGACTTTCACGGCAAAGTTGCCACGACTCTGCTCTATGCCATGATGATCCTTCACATTTTCTGGATCGATATTCCGTCCGCCGTTTCTGCCGTGTCAATCCTTATCTGTCTCGTATCTATGGCTTTTACTCTGCTTACATACGGGTCAAGAAATATGCGGGTACTTCAGGGCCAGGAGAAACTGGATGAAAAATAATTCTGCCTCTTGACAACGGTGCTATACTATAGGTGTAACAAAGAAATACACTTAACAAGACCTATTTGTTCGTACAAAGTGGAAGGCTGCTAAGCGTGATTCAGTGATTGGAGGAAAAGATAAATGAATACTTTAAAAGCTGAAAAAAGAGACATGACAATCAAAGCCAAGAAACTTAGACGTGAAGGATTTGTTACGGGATGTATATTCGGCCGTGAACTGACAGAATCAATTCCGCTGCAGATGGAAAAATCTTCCGTTGAGCGTCTTCTCAAAACAGAAGGCAAGGGCGGACAGGTTATGCTGGAAGTAGACGGCAGAACATACGACGCACTGATCAAAGAGATCGATTTCAACCCGCTGAAAGGAACCATTGACGAAGTGGATTTTCAGGCGCTGGTAAGCGGAGAGAAAGTACACTCCACCGCGGAGATCCATCTGATCAACCACGAAAAACTGGAAGCCGGAGTAGCACAGCAGATGCTCCATGAAGTATCCTTCAAGGCTCTTCCGTCCGCGCTGGTTGATAAAATCCAGATTGATATCGGCGATATGAAGCCCGGCGACTCCCTGAAAGTAAAGGATCTTGATATCGCGAAGAACAAAGACGTAGACCTGATGACAGATCCCGAAGATGTTGTCGTAACTATTACAGAGGTCCACACAGCTGCCGCAGAAGACACCGATACAGAAGAGACAGCAGAAGAATAAGGAACAGATTCCTTTCACCCCGGAATTCTGAGCGTTCAGTTTTCCGGAGTGTATTCCACATACAATATAAGGGTTCAGAACCTGAAGAGGTTCTGAACCCTTATATTGTATGTTTTATATTACAGATGCCGGGCGGCCGCCTTCCGACCGGATCCCCGGATTCATTTGCCGCCCTCATAAGGAAATATCTCCTGTAAAGACACGCTCCTTCTAGAACGGTCCGTATCCGATCCCGTATGCGATCATTACCAGCACAAACGCGCTGACTATAAATCCCAGATAAATCTTCCAGCAGAACTTCAGCCAGGATCCGTAATCGACTCCGCACATGGACAGCTGAATCACCGCGCTGCCGGGCCAGAAGCTGTTCGTGATTCCGTCGCCGTACTGATACGTCAGCACCAGTACCTGCTGGTTGATATTGAGGATCTTTCCCAGAGGCTGCAGGATCGGCATGACAATAACAGCCTTGCCGCTTCCCGATACTACCAGGAAATTAAAGAGCGTCACAAATACAAATATAATCAGAAGAGCAAGGATCGCGCTCTTGTTCTGCAGAAGCTGAGCCATTCCGTGTACGATGGTATCCATAATGCATGCCTGATTCATCAGCACGACTACCGACTGGGCAAGTCCCACCGCGAATGCCGCGGCAAATACCCGGACCGCGCCTTTACAGAAGAGCTGGCACGCCTCGCTGGGCCCGAACCGGAAAATGATCGACAGCAGGATTCCCATGATTACATAGATCGCCGCAATCTGGGGGAAGGACCATCCCAGTCTGATGCAGCCGTATCCCTGGGCAATAATAATTCCCAGGAAGACAAGGAGTCCCAGTACTTTTCTCGGCGTCATTTCTTCCGTGTCCGTCACCTGATTCTCCGCCTTCATATTCAGATATTCATCCTTCATCAGGCTCAGTTCCGGATTTTTCTTGATTTTCCGGCAGTACACGTAAAGTCCCGCCAGTCCGATCACATAGAATACCGCCAGACCCGCGGCCCGGAATCCGATTCCCGAAAACAGGGGCAGCCCCACGATCTGCTGGGCCACTCCAGTGGTAAATGTATTCATCAGGCCTGAGGTAAAGCCAACCGTACTTCCCACAATCGCGAGCCCGGTTCCGACCATCCGGTCATATCCCAGCGCGAATCCGATGGTTACGGCAAGGGGATAAAACGGATATGCCGCTTCCCCGTATCCCAGCACTCCGAAGATCACAAAGATCGTATAGAAGATGCAGACCACGGAAAATTCTTTTCCTTTTGTCTTCTTCAGAATCGCGTTGATCCCGGCTCCAAAAGCTCCGCTGACCTCCAGAAGATAAATCATCCCCGAACTGATAAAAAGCGTGCCCATAATTGTGGCGCCGTTTACGAACCCGGTGTAGACTGCTTCAAAATAATCCATGAATCCGATGGGATTCTCATTTTCAACATAGGAAAATGTATCCGGATCGATTACGGTAATTCCTGCGCTGTCCTCAATCCGCTCATACATTCCGCTTGGTATTATGTAGGACAGCACTACGATAAACAGCATAATAACAAGAAGAATGATAAATACATGGGGCATGTGAAAGCCCTTTTTTTCTGCTTTCTGTTTCATTTTTTCTTTTCCCTCCCATGGTCTCTCAGCCAGGATACCGCCACATTGGCATGCACTGCCGCTCCGATCGGCAGTACGGCCTCATCCAGCACCATTCTCGGGCTGTGAAGCGGAGCATTCCCCGGCGCTCCTGCTCCGATAAACGCGAACATGCCCGGGACCTGTTCCGTCACATATCCGAAATCCTCTGTTCCTGTCATGGGAGGAATCTGTTTCACATTGTCCTCTCCCACAATTTCACTGATATACGGCACGGCCTCCCTGCAGAATGTCTCGTCCGTCCAGGTACAGGGCGTGTGAAAGACGGTCATCTCGTACTCCCCGTTCCAGGCCTTTACATAATGATCCACCAGTTCCGGAATCCGTCTGGTCAGACGGGCTGCCGCCTCCACGTCCTGGGTGCGCAGTCCGATATGAAGCTCCGCCTCATCCGGTATAATGTTGACGGCGGTTCCTCCTTTTGCCACGCCGCAGGTCAGGGCCACCGCGGCGGCCGGATCTGCCTCCCGGGTTGCCAGAAGATTCACCGCCTGATAGAGCTGATTCATAATCATCAGCGGATCCACACAGAGCTGGGGCTGGGAACTGTGTCCCCCTTTCCCCTTTATTTTCACGATAAATGTATCCAGGGAAGAAGAATTTACTCCCACAGCATACCCCACCTGGCCGGTGGGATCCACGGACTGTACATGCAGGCCGAAGGTAGCGTCCGGTTTCGGATTTTCCAGCACCCCGTTTTCCACCAGGATGCGGGCCCCCGCTCCGGTTTCCTCGCCTGGCTGAAACATCAGCTTCACCGTACCTTCCAGCTCATCTTCCATTTCTTTTAAAATCCGGGCAGCTCCCAACAGCATGGCCGCATGGCTGTCATGGCCGCACATATGACCGTATCCGTTTTCCGAGCGGAACTCCAGGTCATTTTCTTCCTTAATCGGAAGCGCATCCATATCCGCCCGCAGCAGGATACAGGGTTCACCTTTCCCGATCACGGCAGTTACTCCTGTAGCCCGTTCCATCCGCGGAAATCCTGCTCTGATATAATCTTCCGTCATCTTCTCTGACAGTGGTCCTCCACAGGGCTGCCAGGGAATCCCCATCTCGTCCAGCCGGCGGCAGATATAGGCGGTAGTCTGCGGTACATCTGTCCCGATTTCCGGAATCTGATGAAGATATCTCCGGTCCTCTCTGATCTGTCCGAACAGTTCCTCCGCTCGTTTCTTTATCTTCCCGGCTTTCTTCTGCTCATTTTCCATAATGATCTCCTCAAAAAGCAAAGAACCCCGAATTTCAGACATTCCACATTCGGAGTTCTTTTATAATTATAACTGCTAATGAATAATTATTCTAATGTTATCACTTTCCCCAGAATTTATCAATGTTTCTGTTAAGATTTTGCAAAAATATGTAAAATTGCAATAACCGCTACCGCTGCATTCGCAAATTCACGAATTTTCAGGATGGAAATGAAACGCATCCTGACAAATCATTCCACTTCTGGTATGATTATAACATCGGTATGTACAACGCCATACCTTTTTATCAAAGGAGTGTGAAACATCATGTCATCAGACAGACACTTATTTACAAATGGAAACATTTTTACCTCCGCCGGTGATCAGCCCTGCGCGGACGCGATGGCAGTAGAAAACGGCCGCATTCTGTGGATCGGAAAACAGCCAGAAATGCCGGAGTCCCTTTCCTCCTGCCCTTCTGTCACAGATCTGGGCGGCAGGCGGGTCATCCCGGGATTCATTGACGCGCATATGCACCCGGTTATGCTGGCGGATATGCGCAAACAGATCACAGTCATGCCCCCGGCGATCAATTCGATAGAAGAACTTGTCTCAGCTGTGAAAAAGCGCCGGGAAACCCAGAAGCCCGGAGAATGGATCAGCGGCTGGGGCTACGACGAACACGGCCTGAAGGAACAGCGTTCTCCCAGCCGGTATGACCTGGACCGGGGATGCAGCGATTCACCGGTCTATATGCTGCGCACCTGCGCGCATATCTGCTGTGTCAACAGTATGGCCCTGAAGCTGGCCGGAATTGACCGGAACACACCGGATCCGCCGGGCGGAGAAATCGAGCGCGGAGAAGACGGAGAGCCCACCGGCGTTCTCAAGGAAAATGCCCGCAGCCTTGTCTCTGTCCTGCTGCCCCCTGAGTCCCGGGAGCAGAAAGTACAGAACCTTCTGGAGCTGGGCGGTCTTCTCACCTCCCAGGGAATCACCGCCATCTGCGATATGGGCAACCTGGACCATGAAGATAATCTGCCCATCTATGAGGCGGCGGCAGAAAAAGGATTCCGCCAGCACGTCGGAGTCTATTATATGTGGGATTTCTTTGCGGACGACAAAGACTTCCATATCCCCCCGGAACTCCTGGACCGGAACCGCTCGATTTTCGCGGCCGGTCTGAAGCTGATCGGCGACGGAAGCGTCTCCGGGCGGACCGCCTGGATGAACCGGCCTTACCCCGGCACAGACGGGGAATACGGCATTTCCGTATGCAGCGACAATCTGGTGGAATCCGCCGTTTCCTTCTGCAGGAAAAACCACTGTCAGCTCTCCATGCACGCCATGGGCGGACGGGCAATTTCCCGGATGATCGACCGGGCCTGCCGGGAGGAAAAATGGACGCCGGAGGGCATTCCCTACGTCAGAATCGAGCATGCCACAGATCCCTCAGACGACAGCCTGAAAAAAGCTGCCGGACACGGCATTTCCTTTGTAACACAGCCGATTTTCCTGTACGCGGAAAGTAAAAGTTATCTGGCCAATCTGGGCCATGACTGGACCCGCCGGTGCTACCCCATCCGCCATATTCTGGATGCGGGAGTTGTGCTGGGATTTTCCACCGATGCCCCGGCCACTTTCTGGGCCGTGCCTTCCGATCCGTTCCCGGGCATCAAACTGGCGGTAACCCGCACCGCGGCTGACGGCACTGACTGCGGCAGGGATCAGGCCGTAGACGCTGAGACTGCCGTAAAGCTCTACACCGCCGGAGCGGCGCAGGCCGCAGGTTTCCCGGACATGGGAATGCTGGTTCCCGGATACCGCGCGGACTTCGCGGTGCTCAGCGATGATATTCTGAATATTCCTCCGGAAAAGATCGATCAGATCCGAGTGGAGGAAACCTATATCGGCGGAGAATGTGTTTACCGCCGGAACGAAAAAAAATAAGAAAGATGAGAGAAAGAGGAAATTTATATGTTTGAATTACCACGTTATAAAGAACCCGATTTTTCAGATCCCAGATTTGCCAGCGCGCCGGATGCAGTCTGCGGGGAAGTAACCATTGACGGCGTTGCCCCGGAAAACTACCACAGCACTTCCATGTATCCGGAGTATTTTAAAATAAACGGAACCTGGACCCTTGCCAGAGAAAGCCGAATGGACTCCAGTGTCGTCCTCCGCGACAGCGGAGAGCTGGACGTGGTGGAAAACCGCAATCTGAAAAAGGGAGACAAAGTGATCCTGGGCCGTACTGAAAACGGGGAAGAGGGCATCTACCTGCACAGCACCGGATTTGAATCACCGGAGGAGGCAGACGGCGACCAGTTCGTTTTCCGGCAGGGCCGAAGCAGGGAGACTTCTTATGCCAGAGATTACGACCGTCTTTTTGAGCTGCTCAAATACGAAAGAGAACACGGAAACATTCTCTGGGTTATGGGACCTGCCTTTTCTTTCGACGCTGACGCCAGAAGAGCCATGCAGGCCATGGTGGAGCACGGATATGTAGACGGTCTCATGGCCGGGAACGCGCTGGCCACCCACGACCTGGAAGGCTCCATGTTCCACACGGCTCTGGGGCAGGATATCTACACGCAGAGATCCCATCCCAACGGCCACTACAACCATCTGGATGTAATCAACCGGGTGCGCAAAAGCGGCTCCATCGCCCAGTTTATTGAAGACTATAACATTGACAACGGAATCATGTACAGCTGTGTAAAAAACAATGTTCCCTTTGTTCTCACCGGCTCCATCCGGGACGACGGTCCTCTGCCGGAAGTCATCGGGGACGCTTACGCCGGACAGACAGCAATGCGCGGCATGGTGAAAAAAGCAACCACCGTAATCTGTCTTGCCACCATGCTTCATACCATTGCCACAGGAAACATGACTCCCTCCTACCGTGTGCTGGAAGACAGTACAGTCCGACCGGTTTTTCTCTACACTGTAGACGCCGACGAATTTGTAGTAAATAAGCTGCTGGACAGAGGCAGCCTGGCCGCTACAACAATCGTAACCAATGTACAGGACTTCATCATGATCGTAGCCAAAGGACTGGGGATTCTGTAATCTGCGGCTGATGAGGCCGTAGTGTGGAGATCGTCCGAAACCACCGGGATACATGGTGGATGTTTACGTATTCCGGGGAAGAGGTGGGGAAGTTCGGTTCCGTTACCACGGCTAAGTAAAACTAACAACCGGGAATCAGGCTAAAAACAAGATTCACAATGGCAACTCGCGTACCGCTCGAACAGTCCCATTGTAAATCTTAACGCCTGATTCCCGGTTTTAAGTTTTACTAAAGCCGTTCAAAAGTCACCGACCTCCCCCACCTCTTCCCCCGGAAAGTCGCATCCATCCGTCAGTATCCCGCCGCTTTCTGCGGTCCTCCAAAAAAACAGCAGCTTCGTCAGCTGCAGATACAGAAAAAGAAGCACTCCCCGCCGGTCGTGCTTCGCTTCTTACGTTATCTTTCCGTCCGGAATCCTGTACGGAAGTTATTATTTTTTCATTCCAGGCCCCTGCCCATACCGGTCCGGCCCTTCTCTGACACACTCCCGTCTTCTCCCACTTTCTCTTCCTTCCGCTGAGATTCGGAATTGTAAGTCGGAAAAAACAGCCGGGAAGGCGGGATGGGATGCAGGAGGGCCGTAAAGCAGCGCCGGTCCTTAGAGCGCGTTTTTTGCGCTCTTAGTACCGCTGCGTCTGCGATCCGAACGAAAGTGTGTCCTCCGGCATCCCATCCCGCCTTCCCGGCGTCCTTTTGCCGTTTATAAATCCTGTAATCTCAGCGGATCAGAATCTCATAGTTCTGCTGGAATTTTTCTCCTCCGGCAACTTTGTTTACACCATGTTTTTCAGAGAGCTCGGAAGTGAATCCCACATCGTCGCATCTGCCCATCCACGGTTCCAGGCATACGAACGGCGCGTCTTTTACGGACCAGATGCCGAAGCTGGGGAATCCCTGGCACTTCAGTCCCACATAGGGAGTGCGGTCTTTATGGCACAGCCATACTTCTTCAATCTGGCCGCCGTCAAAGATCATGGCATCTTTTTCAAACATTTCTTCTGTAACCGGAACATACCCTTCTTCCAGTTTCAACTCATAAACGGTATCCGGATCGGCTGCCGCCTGAGGCAGATCAATAAGAATATAATTCAGAGAATCTTTCCCCGGGAACCACAGCAGGTAATCTGATTTTTTCTCATTCTTCTCCGCGAAACGGAACGCCGGATGCCCGCCGATTGTAAAATACATTGTTTCATCTGCAGGATTTTTTACTTCCCACATTACCTGTATCCTGTCTTCTTTCAGAACATATGTAACCATGAGTTCAAAATCAAAGGGATATACTTCTTTTGTATCTTCTGTAGAGACAAGAAGAAATGATGCCTTCTCTCTGCCTGCAGCAATACAGCGAAATTCACTGTCCCTGGCAACCCCGTGCTGGGCAGTCGGATACTGAACTCCGTTAATAAGCACTGTATTCCTGTATGTTTTTCCTACATTTGGAAAAAGTACTGGTGAATGTCGCTTCCAGTATACCGGATCTCCTTCCCAGAGAATGTCTGTTTCCGTCTTTCTGTCGTAAATCCGGGTCAGCTCTGCTCCCAGTTCTTCTATTTCGACACAGAATCTTTCATTTTCAAGTCTCATACAGTTCTCCTCCTTTTAATAATTTTATATTATGTCAGCGGTATTTCCGCCTGTCCGCCTATTCTGCGCTGTCGGCAGAGTCAGAAGTATTCCCTGAGCCTGTGTCTTCCGAGCTGCTGTCATCGGAACTTCCGCTGTCCGAATTGCTGCCGTCGGAACTGCTGCTGTCAGAATTACTGCTGTCATCGGAACTGCTGTCCGTCTGTTCTACCTGTACGCACTGGTCAACCAGGTACTGCATCACAGCGTCCTGACGGATTACATCTTTCAGGAGATCCTCTCCCACTGATTCTGCATAAGCTTCCACATCTGTTGTCCCGGCCATAACTGCATAGCGGAGCATTCCCTCCTGATACTCTTCTTCAGAAGGCTCCAGATTCAGTTTGTCTGCCAGAAGTTTTACTGCCTCCTGCGTCTTGACAACATTCTGCGCGCTCTCCTTCATCTGTGCGTCAAAGTCTTCCCTTGTCATGCCTATATAATTTTCTATAAATGTATCCAGATCAAGTCCTACGCTTACCGCGTACTGATTATAGTACTCCTCTCCGTCGGAGATCTGGGCCTCTATCTCGCCCTCCGGATACTTCTTTGCTTCTATCTGATCCATAAATACGTCCTGCATTTCAGTTGCCAGCAGCTGATCTATGCAGAACTGGCGGATCTCTTCCTTATATTCATCTACTGTTTCAGACTCTTCACTGTTTTCCTTCACCCATTCATCCGTCAGTTCCGGAACTTCAGATGTGTAGATCTTGTTCAGCACAATGTGGAAGTCCGCAACAACGCCGGACATATCCGGGTTCAGCGAATAATCTTCCGGGAATTGAACCTGAATATCAAATTCATCCCCTGTATTGTGTCCGACAATCTGTTCTTCGAAGCCTTTATAGTCATCTGTCGCCCCGATCATTGCTCCTGAACCAAGCTGGAAAGCATATCCCTCTGCCGATCCCCCGCTGAATTCTTCCCCGTCTATAGTACCGGTGAAATCAATATCTACCATATCTCCGTCCTGAGCCGGTCTGTCCGTAATGGTCTCTTCTTTCACTGACATCTGCAGACGGATCTGGATTTCCGAATCAATGTCATCATCCGTTATGTCCTCCGGAAGCACCTGGGCAACTTCAAGGCCCTTATACTGCTTCACCGTCACATATTCATTTGACAGCTCTCCCGAGCAGCCGGCAAGTGAAACAGCCAGAACACCTGCCGTAAGTAATGTAATCAGTTTCTTCTTCATTGTTCTTCTCCTTTTTCCGCGCGTATTATTTTTTTGCGCTGTATTTTATTTTCAACCGTCTGATTTTCCTCTGTCTTTTACAGAAGAGGAGAAAGCAGACGCGAAAACTGCTCTTTTGCTTTAATCACAAGGCTTCTCTCGTCATATACTTTTCTCGTCACATGGGTACACCGGGTCATATCATTTTCAAAAGCGCTTTCCAGCCGCTGCACGGTTCTCTCACTGTAAATCACAGCATTTACCTCAAAATTCAGGCCAAAACTGCGGATATCCATATTTGCCGTACCCACGCAGGCTACCATGCCGTCTACACTCAATGTCTTGGCATGAAGGAATCCGTTATTATATACGTAACATTTGGCGCCTGCCGCCACCATGTCTCCGATATAGGAGTATGTGGCCCAGTAAACAAAAGGATGATCCGGTTTACACGGAACCATAATACGGACATCAATTCCCGATCTGCTTGCGATTTTCAGGGCATCCAGTATGGATTCGTCCGGTATAAAATACGGAGTCTGAATATATACATGATCTTTTGCGCTGTGAATCAGACGCAGGTAATTGTCATGGATCGTCTTAATCTGGGAGTCCGGTCCGCTGGAAATAATCTGCACCGGGTCTCTTCCCTTCCGCAGATACACAGGAAGCTCAAACAGTGTATCTTCCAGAAACAGATTTTCTTTTGCGGCATAATTCCAGTCCAGCACAAATCGGACCGCCAGTGATGTAACGGCGGCTCCTTCGATACACAAATGTGTATCCCTCCAGTAACCGAACTTTTTATCCCGGCCAAGGTACTCCCGGCCCACGTTAAACCCGCCTACAAAGCCGATTCTTCCGTCGATTACCACTATCTTTCTGTGATTTCTGTAGTTTACGCGAAGCTGAAGCTTTCCCAGAAGAGCCGGGAAAAACTCCGCTACCATAATCCCCTCTGCCTCCAGCCTCTTCCAGTCTTTGTTATGCATGGTTCTGCATCCCATACTGTCAAAAAGCACCCGGATCTGAACTCCCTCCCGGGCTTTCTGTATAAGAACCTTTTCTATTTCCTGCCACAGCTCATCATTACGGATAATATAATACTGCAGATGGATGTATTTTTGAGCCTGTTTCATCTCGTCAATGAGCGCGCGGAACTTTGCCTTTCCGTCCGTATAAATCCGGATATCATTATTATCCGTCAGAACCGCTTCCCCTGCTTCCAGATTATAAAGAATCAGGTCCTTAAACCGGTTCATTTCCGGATTGGCCAGGCGCAGCCTTTTGTGATATATGGTTTCCTCCTGCCTCCGGACTGCATATTTCAATTCGCCCTCAATTTCTTTTGCCTTGAACATCCTGCTTTTATGAAAATCCTGTCCGATGACCAGATAGAGAACAAATCCTAAAATCGGTATAAAATACATCAGAAGAAGCCAGGTCCAGACTGTCTGCGGGGATCTTCTCTGAAAGAACACAATAATAAGCGAAAGAAAGATGTTAATAATGAACAGATTGTCCATAATGAAATCAGAAACCGTCACCACTCCGCTCCAAATTGTTTCCGCCATATAGTAAAACTCCTTTATTTTATGCGGCCCGCCGCATGCAGTACCGCCGGCATACAAAAAGCCACTATACACAGTATACTCGTTTTCCTGTTGAAAAGTAACCCCTAAAATTCCACAATTACTTGCACATCAAAAAAAACAATGTTACAATACTACAAGCATAACAGCAAAATATTAAAGGTTTAGGAGGGTTTATTGTGAGTCCATTCTGGATTGCAATGATCGTAATCATTGTCATATTAGTCGTAGCATGTATCGTGTTATATTTTCTGGGTAAGAAAGCCGAAAAAAAGCAGGCTGAACAGCAGGAGCAGCTGGATGCCGTTGCTCAGACCGTCAGTATGCTGATTATTGATAAAAAGAAAATGAAGCTCAAAGAGGCGGGACTGCCCGCCGTAGTTCTGGAAAACACGCCAAAGTATCTCCGACGCGCCAAGGTTCCCGTTGTTAAGGCAAAAGTCGGACCGAAAATTATGACTCTGATGTGTGACGGCCGTGTATTTGAAGTAATCCCGGTAAAAAAAGAAATCAAAGCCGTAGTAAGCGGCCTTTACATAACCGGAATCAAAAGTGTCAGAGGCGGTTCCATCGAAACTCCCCGGAAAAAGAAAAAAGGCTTTTTCTCACGTTTCAGAAACAAATAAAAAAATGTTGGAAATCTGTATTCGGCATACAGATTTCCAACATTTTTTAATTCAGGACTGAAAACTCTCCGCTGTTTTTCGATACAATATCCATTCTGATCTTACAGTCGGCCAGCGGTTCATGATTTACATCCAGCTCATAATCGACCTGAACATTTATTCTGTCATCTTCCACACTGACCTCCATGTTTCTCGTATTTACCCCTACCAGCATCTGCCCGTATGGCGTGCGGTAATATGTCAGGTTTTTTCTGTTCTTTTCAAAAATCATATGCGAACTGGACAGCCCGCTTTTTACGATTTCAACACTGTCCGTACCGGTAATCTTAATTCTGTTCTTTATCGTTCCGGCCATTCCCTCCAGCACTTCATCGTAGATAATATAGTGTTTGCCGCCTTTACAGTAATAACTTGCGGGAGTTACTACTTCAATTGCGTCCCGGCCGGATTCCATAGCCTCCGGTGTTTCTTCCGGCTCCGCCATAATATCAATATGATGCCCGGAAATACTGACTAATACATCCTTTGTCATGTTTTAAAATTCCTCAATATTCACCACATTCGTTGTCGGCACGTCAAAGGGCATCACTGTATTCGCAAATCTGCGGAATTTTTCCGCCGCGTCGCTTACATAGAACGAATAAGTGCTGTGGCTCCCTTCGCCGCCTTCATTCGCCATATCATGTTCGCTTAAAAGTTTCTTCAGATCCATTGCCGTCTCATATGCCGGATTGACGATCTGTATCTTATCCCCCATATATGCGCGGATTTTGGACCGCAGCAGAGGATAATGGGTACATCCCAGAATCATTGCGTCAATATCCGTGCTTCTCATAGACTCCAGATAATACTCAATTACTTCCTGCGTAACCACATGCTCCTTAAAGCCTTCTTCCACCAAAGGAACAAAAAGCGGACATGCTTTCTCAATTACTGTAATGTCCGGGGCCATCTCATGGATAACCCTGGTATATACACCGCTCTGTACAGTAGCGTCTGTTCCCACAACCCCTACCTTGCGGTTTCGTGTCGCCTCTACAGCTGCTCTGGCTCCCGGAATAACTACGCCCATAATCGGAATGTCAAATTCATCACGCACCGCGTCCAGGGCAAGGGCACTGGCCGTATTACAGGCAATCACAATTGCTTTTACCTGTTTTGTCTTCAGGAAACGAATGATCTGTTCCGAAAAACGGATAATGGTGTTCTGGGACTTACTGCCGTAGGGCACACGGGCAGTATCGCCAAAATATACAATGTTTTCATCCGGCAGCTGCCTGGAAATCTCCCTGGCAACCGTCAGGCCGCCCACCCCGGAATCAAAGACTCCTACCGGGGCCGTCTTCCTGCTTTCTGTACTCACGTTTTCTAATCTCCTTTAAACCGCATTCAACTGAAACTCATGCGGCTTTTTTCCGGTATTTCCGGATTTTTTAAAGCGGACATACAGGTCCGCTTTTCTGCTTTCTTTTTGAATTTAAACCAGATCAGATTACAGTGCAAGTGTCTTCGCAACATCGTACTGATACTGCGGAATTGCTTTTTTCATAGCCAGCGCCTCTTCAATATCAAAGTCCACATACTGACCGTTCTTGTAACCTACCACACGGTTTGTTTTTCCCTGACAAAGAAGATCCACAGCCATGGCCCCCATAATTGAAGCATAAACTCTGTCTTTACATGTAGGGCTTCCGCCGCGCTGCATGTGTCCGAGAATCGTTGCTCTTGTTTCAATACCGGTTGCCTCTTCAATTCTTTTTGCCATGTTAATGGAATCTCCGATTCCCTCCGCATTGATAATAATATAATTCTTCTTTCCGCGCTTTTTGTTGGCCATAATGTCAGCGATAATAGCTGACTCATCGTAATCGTGCTCCTCCGGCATAAGAATACGCTCTGCTCCGTTCGCGATACCGCACCACAGAGCCAGATAGCCGGCGTCACGTCCCATAACCTCAATGATGCTGCAGCGCTCATGTGAGGTCGATGTGTCACGTACTTTATCAATTGCTTCCATTGCCGTATTTACAGCTGTATCAAAACCGATGGTATAATCTGTACAGGCAATATCAAGATCGATGGTTCCCGGAACACCTACTGTGTTTACCCCAAGGTTCGCAAGCTTCTGCGCTCCTGCGAAAGAACCGTCTCCGCCGATAACAACCAGACCATCGATACCATATTTCTTACAGATAGCGGCAGCTTTCTGCTGTCCTTCCTCTGTGCGCATGGACTGGCAGCGCGCCGTCTGAAGAATCGTACCTCCACGCTGAATTGTATCGGATACGTCGCGGGCCGACAGGTCAATGATCTCCTCCTTCAAAAGGCCGTGATAGCCTCTGCGGATTCCGCGGACTTTTAAGCCCCGTGAAAGCGCTGTTCTGACAACTGCACGGATTGCTGCGTTCATTCCCGGAGCGTCTCCTCCGCTTGTAAGAACTCCTATTGTACGGATGCTGTCTTCAATTTCATCCAAATATCTTTCTTTGTCACTCATGTTGTTTTCTGCCATCTTATTTTCCCACCTTTCTACTGAAAATCAGATAAATGCCAAACCCGAGATTATTCTACCTTATTTAGAAATGGTTTTCAATAGCTTTTTCAACCACTTTCACCCGGCTTTCACCGTAATGATTCATCAATCTGCTCAGAATCTGCGGGTTTATCCGTATATTTCTGTTTTTCGGAAAACGTTTTACCGCCCGTTCTTTCGAGCAGTATATCACAACCTCGTCGTCTCCTTCAGAATCCGCCAGATACCCGTATACAATTTCCTCCTCATCCAGGTAAGAGGCCTTATCCGGAAACTGAATCCACAACTCCTTTTTTGTCCTTTCAAAAGGGATCACTTTTTCGCAGATCAGCTTGCTGGCCTTTTCCTCTTCCTCAGATACCCGTCCGCGGATAAATACTTTGCTGTCTGGCTCCAGATACTCCCTGTTCTTCTCATAGTCTCTGGGAAAAACCACAACCTCAACGGTTCCCAGAAGATCCTCTACCGTGACAAAGGCCATCATCTGGTTCGTTTTTGTATGTTTCACCGTCTTATCTGTAATCATCCCGCCTATGATCTCTTTTGCGCCGTCCCGGACTTTCGTTCTTCCGGTCTCTTCATCCGGCTGAAAATCCGCGGTGGTAGCTGAAATCATTTTGCGCCATTTCCCTTCATATTCTTCCAGAGGATGCCCGCTGATATATATCCCCAGAACCTCTTTTTCAAACGCAAGAAGATTTTCTTTTGAATATTCTCCCACATCAGGCAGACGGATCAGGAATTCTTCTTTCTGGTCATCGGAAGCCATATCAAAAAGGCTCATCTGTCCTGCCATAGAATATTTTTTCTCCTGATTTACATGATCTACAATCTGAACATAAATGCTCATAAACTGTTTTCTTGTTCCTCCCAGCGTGTCCAGAGCGCCTGCTTTGATAAAGTTCTCAATGGCCCTTTTATTCAGCACATCTTTTGCCGAAAGCCGGGTAATAAAATCCTCCAGATTTCTGTAGGTCCCGTATGCGTTTCTCTCTTGTACAATCGCCTGAATCACCGGCTTGCCGATGCTCTTAATGGCCGCCAGTCCATACCGGATATTGCCGTTGTCAACCGAAAAATCTGCTTCCCCCTTATTAATATCCGGCGGAAGAATGCGGATATTCATCTGCCGGCAGGCGTAAATATATTCTGCCACTTTTGAAGGGTTTTCAATCACGGATGTCATAAGCGCAGCCATAAATTCCACAGGATAATAATATTTCAGCCACGCGGTCTGATATGCTACAACAGCATACGCCGCCGCGTGCGATTTGTTAAACGCATATTTCGCGAAATCAATCATTTCATCATATATCTTGTTCGCCGTCTTCTCATCAATTCCGTTTTTGATACATCCCGGAACATTTGCCGTTTCATCACCATATACAAAGATCTGGCGCTCCTTCTGCATTACATCGCCTTTTTTCTTTGACATGGCGCGCCGTAGCAGATCACTTCTTCCAAGAGTATATCCGGCCAGATCCCGCACAATCTGCATAACCTGTTCCTGATACACGATACATCCGTATGTGGGTTTGAGAATCGGTTCCAGCTGGGGGCAGTCATAGGTAATGGAAGACGGATCGTTCTTTCCCCGGATGTACTGGGGAATAAAGTCCATCGGGCCGGGCCGGTACAGAGAAATACCGGCTATAATATCCTCCAGACTGTGAGGCTTCAGTTCTTTCATGAAGCTCTTCATCCCCGCGCTTTCAAGCTGAAAGATTCCGTCTGTTTTTCCGGTTCCGATATAATTTAAAACCGCCTGGTCGTTGTAGTCGATTTTTTCTATATCAAGAGACGGCTCTTTTTTTCCGGCCATCTCCACCGCATTTTGAATCACTGTCAGCGTACGCAGCCCCAGAAAATCCATTTTCAGCAGTCCCAGTTCTTCCAGGGTAGTCATGGTGAACTGTGTGGTTATAGAACCGTCGGCCGCCCGGGATAAGGGCACATATTCATCTACAGGCTTCTGACTGATCACCACTCCGGCGGCATGCATGGAACTGTGTCTTGGAAGTCCCTCCAGACGTTTCGCCATATTGATCAGATCTTTCACCTGAGGATCTGTTTCATAGGTTCTGCGCAGTTCCGGATTCTCCACCAGCGCTTTATCAATGGTTATATTCGGTTCCTGGGGAACCATTTTGGCAATGGAATCCACAAACGCATAGGGCAGGTCCATGACCCGACCCACATCCCGGATCACGCCCCGGGCCGCAAGTGTTCCGAAAGTAACGATCTGAACCACCCGGTCTTTTCCGTATTTACGCACAACATAATCAATAACTTCCTGCCGTCTCTCAAAACAGAAATCCACATCAATATCCGGCATGGAGACACGTTCCGGATTCAGGAAACGCTCAAAAAGGAGCTGATACCGTATGGGATCAATAGTTGTGATTCCCAGACAGTAAGACACAATACTTCCGGCCGCCGAACCTCTGCCCGGACCTACAGCAATGCCGTGGTCCTTGGCATATTTAATGAAGTCCCATACAATCAGGAAATAGTCTACATATCCCATATTTTTTATGGTGCCAAGTTCATAATCAAGCCGCTCTTTCAGTTCATCTGACGGATCCGGATACCGTTTTTCCAGCCCCTCCCGGCAGAGTTTCTGCAGATATTCCCAGGATGTATAGCCGTCCGGCACATCATATTTCGGAAGTTTGGTCACACCAAACTCAATCTCCACATGACACCGGTCTGCTATTTTCTGCGTATTGTCCAGTGCCTGCAGCGCATAGGGGAACAGTTTTTCCATCTCTTCCGGAGATTTCACATAATACTGACCGCCTTCATAACGCATCCGGTTTTCATCTGTCAGTTTTTTTCCGGTCTGAATGCACAGAAGAATATCATGGGCCTTGGCGTCTTCCGCATAGGTATAATGAACATCATTCGTAGCCACAAGTTCAATGCCGGTCTCCGCTGACATCTTCAGAAGCTGTTGATTTACCAGTGCCTGATCCGGAATTCCATGATCCTGAAGCTCAAGGAAATAATTTCCTTCTCCGAAAATATCTCTGTATTCCAGTGCTGTCTTCTTCGCCTCTTCATACAGCCCTTTTACAATATATCTCTGCACCTCTCCTGCCAGACATGCGCTCAGGGCAATCACGCCTCTGTGGTATTCCCGGAGAAGTTCTTTGTCTACTCTGGGCCGGTAGTAATATCCGTCCACGAATCCCTTTGAAACAATCTTCATCAGGTTGGCATACCCTTCATTATTTTCCGCCAGCAGGACCAGATGATAATACCTGTCGTCCCCTCCCGTCACTTCCCGGTCAAATCTGGAATTTGGGGCCACATAGACTTCACACCCGAGGATCGGGTTGATGCCCTGCTTTTTTGCCTCCCGGTAAAAATCAATTACGCCGTACATTACTCCGTGATCCGTAATCGCCGCGCTGTTCATTCCAAGCTCCCTGACCCGGGATACATATTCTTTTATTTTATTTGATCCGTCCAGCAGACTGTACTCCGTATGGACATGCAAGTGTACAAAACTCATCCGTTCCTCCTGATAAAAACTTCCGCTGTGCAGTATTTCAGTATACTCTGTTGAAGCTATATTATATGCAGCTGAACTGTTATGCAAAAAAGGGCGGTTTCCTCTCCGGAAACTGCCCTCTGCATCACTCTTGTTTCACATCCTCCTGTCAGAGGAATATGATTCGGTTCCAGGTCGGCCCTGATAACCTTATTTTCCTCCGTGCATCATAAAGTTGATCAGCTTATCTGTATCTTCCGGCTCATATGCGATCACTTCCAGCTCCGGAATCTCTCCGTTTGAAAAAATATTCGCCATGGACACATACTGAGAAAGCTTTGACTTCAGGTTCAGTCTGTCTCCCTCGCCTGTAACAAGCTCAACCTTACCTTTGCAGGAATCAACTACTTTAAAAAATCCTTCGATGTCTGATATATTCTGAACTTTCATTTTCTCTCCTCCTTAATGAAGCTTCACATTACGGTTACTCCCAGGAATGCTGTATCCGCACTCCTATTGCTTATTATACCCTATTTCCCGGGGATTGCAAGTTTAATTTCGGATTTGTCGGAGAGCTGTGAGTGGAGAGGCGTCCGAAAACACCTGGATACC
>ERZ1090861.304-NODE-304-length-31273-cov-77.247870_pt1 | contig 31273 bp, 50 predicted proteins | sample MGYA00478482_ERZ1090861 | MGnify/ENA primary metagenome ERZ1090861 (study PRJEB33644, sample SAMEA5815744) | chicken gut metagenome | biome: Chicken; feature: Gastrointestinal Tract; material: Caecum | place: Ireland | collected 2019-01-01 | study: A study of the... | reverse complement strand
AATTTAGGAAAAGAAAAATCCTCTTTCTCTGAAAACGTCATTTACTCACCCCTTTAATTAAAACAAACTCATTTGTATATCATTTTTAGGAATTGTCAGCATTTCATTTTTAGCTTTTTGGTAAAAATCCTTGGAAATCTCAAATCCATAAGAATTTCGATTTAATTCCATTGCAGCCCTTAAAGTGGATCCACTTCCACAACAAGGATCAATAACTACATCTCCCTCATCTGTAAATAATTCAATTAAATTTTTTAAAATTTTTACTGGCTTTTGAGCTGGGTGTATTTTGGGTATATCTTTACCATCCCTTTCCCATTCGAACCAATTAAATATCATTTTGCCAGTCCCTCTAATGTTTTTTCCGTTTTCGTCTATTTGCAACCCATTTCTAAATTTCGGCAATTTATCACGATATAAAATCAACGCATATTCAGTAGCTCCTACCACTCTCATATTGGCTTTTAGCACCTGAGGACTGTAATTTTTTATAAAAATAATTGGAATGTAATTTTTAAATCCATATTTTTTTGCGTATTTAATTACAGTTTGCTGTTGTTCAAAACTACAAAAAACAATCATACACGGAGCATCAGACGATCTCCCTCTGCCGTTTGTTTTAATAGGTTCTTTTTTTAATAGTCTATTGCAAAAATGAAAATATTCAGCAATGTTAAAATTAAAATCTGTATTAAATGCGGCTTTACCCGCATATTTGCTTTCTCCGTTTTTATTATCTCCGTCGTTATACCACATAGGATTACTTCCGTAAAAATTCTTTCCTACATTATATGGAATATCTGCAATAACTAATTGTGCCTTTGGTATTCCGTATCTTTTAAAATTCTGAAAATTGTCATTATATATTTCTGTTTTTATATTCATTTACTCACCCCTTGCAATAGTTGGTTCTTCTTCCACTATAACAGTTAATCCGCTTTTACATAGATATTTTGCGTTATATAATACCGCTTCAATATCATCAGTCTGATAACTAACCGCTTTAATGTACTGTTCAGCAATTATATCTTTGATTTTTTGATTTGATATATACACTCTATACATTTACTCACACCACCTTTTTAAAACCTTTTTGCAATCTCATATATAACCGGTACAGTAACACCGTTTCCAGCCTGCTTGTATAACTGGCTGTCACTGCTTACAAGAGCTGCTCTTTCAAAATACTCATCTGTCCAGCCTTGCAGACGAAAACACTCTTTAGGTGTTAATTTTCTTATTCTAAAATTATATATTCCGTGTCTGTCCTGACCCGTCAAAGTAAACATATCCTCTCCGTTTTCTTTGCACCTTCTTCCGTTTTGCCTTTTCTTTTCTCTGTCAGGTGTAAGAACAGGAATAGCAACACCGGTACATTCGCCTTTCCTGTTTGTAACGCCTTTATAATATCTTGCTTGTAAACAATACGCTATTTCAGAAGTATGCATTCCAGCCCCTTGACTCATATCACAAAATGCTGGCTGTATTACATTAAATCCACGTCCACCACCTGTTGCTGTATCTAATGTTTCAGTTATTCCGTCAGGACTGTAGGTCTGGCTGTTTCTTCTATATCCGTCTCTATGTTCAATTATTGAAACACTATTTTTTCTGTCTGCTGCTTCGATAGGAAATACTTTTCGTCCACTTCGTCCTCTAATATGTCCGATAATGAATACTCTCTCTCTGTTTTGCGGTACATAATCGGCAGAGTTGATAACCTGCCACTCTGCATCATACCCAATTTTGTCCAGCTCAACGAGAACGGTGAGAAAGTCGAATCCTCTATTGATAGATAATAGATTTTTAACATTTTCAATGAATAGGACTGAGGGTCTATTTTCTTCTTCTGTATCCTCGAGAAGTTTAACAACTGTGTGAAAAAGTCCGCTTCTGTTTCCTGCAAGTCCTTTTTGTTTTCCGGCAACGCTGATGTCCTGACAGGGGAACCCGAAGCACCATACATCAGCTCTGGGAATGTCGTCTGCTCGCAATTGTCTAATGTCATTACTGTACCACTCATTATGTCTGTATCCCTCCTTTAATACTTCCGACAGCCTTTTGTTCATCGGTAAGCTCTTTATATTTTCTCTTTCTGCATCCGTCATTAAATGCATAGCAGTATAGCTACCAACTGCAAATTTATCATATTCGCAGAACCCAATGCATTTATGCCCTGCAAGTTCCATTCCTCGGCGAAAACCGCCAACGCCTGCAAAAAGGTCTATAAACGTCATTTACTCACCCCTTTTAAGTCTCTCAACTTCTTCCTCCGGAATCCTTACACATTTTCCGATCTTAACAGTTTTTATCTTTCCGTCTTTAATCCAGTTATTTACCGTTGATAACGAAACTTTGAATATTTCGCATAAATCGTTTTTTGTATTCACGTCATCACCTCCTATATATATTATTATACATACATATACATTCAAGGTCAACAACTTATTAATTTTAAGTATAAAAACGGCCTCCATTTGGAGGCCGCTCTACAATGAGTAACACAAAATTCCTCGGTTTCTTCAATCCGTGTTTATCCGGCGATTACTCCCGTGGGATAGCTGGGCTGAGTGGACTTGAACCACCGTGTGTAGGAGTCAAAGTCCTATGCCTTTACCGCTTGGCGACAGCCCATTAAAAACCCCCTGTTGGCGCAGGGGGCAAAACAAAAGAGGCTTTTATGAAAACTTTAAACAACGTCTATGCTTATTATAGCAAAACTCGCTGAAATAGTCAAAGCCCCACCTATCGCAGATGGGGCTTCGTGAGAAAGGATTTTATATGTCTCAAGACGACTATTTTATTATACCAAATTTCACCAATTTAATCAAATCCGGAGGTGATTATATGAAAAGATTGCCAAAAGGCTTTGGAAGTGTGTACAAACTGTCAGGAAGCCGCAGAAAGCCGTACAGGGCGTGCAAGCTCGTAGACGGTAAATATATCACTATAGGTTATTACGAAAGCTCTGCGGCCGCTGTACAAGCTCTAACGGACTATAACAAAAATCCGTATGACCTTACATCGAAGGACGTTACAAAACAAAAAGGGGGCTTAACGCCCCCTCATAATCATTGATATTACCTGCTCCCTCGTTGCGAAGCTCTGTGGTGATGTGCCGTCTGTGATTCCGCTTTCAACAGCTTTTTCCCAGTCGTTTGTCGCCCAATCGCTAACAGTTTTTGCCGCCTGCTGAGACAGCCAAACATCCATTTTTTTGTTAAATTCGTCTTGTGTCACTTCTTCCACCTCCTCCGGAGCCGTCCAGTCCTCTGTTATTTCAAAATGACAATAATCCGGCGGTGACCATATACCGCCCCAAGTCATTCCTAAAGACTGTCCTATCGCCCCGGCTTTCCTGATGACCGTCATATCATATAAATCTTTGCCAATAACGGCTATATCCCACGCCCTGCGGCTCGTATGACGGCTGTTGAGCGTCCAGGTGACTATCTTCCCCGGCTCCGTCCTGCCCTGTGCGTAAAGCTGGTTCTGTCTTGCCTGAGAACGGTATGTCTCCGTGAGAAATATATTTAATCCGGCTTCTTTGCACTTTTTCAAAAAAAGCCGGCAGGCTTTCTGTGCCGCCGGCGTTAATTCTTTTACATCCCTGCAAGTCATTTGCTACCACCCGCTATAAGCTGCGTAAACATCTGATGCAGTCCGGTGCTGGCAAGGCCGGAAAAAAGTCCTCCAAGCAATATCTCAGCGGTGAACGCCGAGCTTACCCATATATTCAGCCCTACGCCCAAAACGCCCATTATCAGCGGTATATATCTGTTTATGGTGTCCGTCGGCACCACGTTTTTCAGTATATATCCCACGCAGAGACAAATCCCCACTATCAACGGCAAAGCGTATTCCGACATAAATCCTAAGTCCATACCTGTCACTCCTTTTTCTCCAAATCGTGTATTCGTGTTTCGTGATCCTGTAAAATCTCGTCCTGTTCCTCGTTCTTGTTCCACAGCCTTTTATGAGCGTCCTTACTGCTTTTCTGCTGTTCGGACAGCTTAGAACTGACATCGTCCAACTGAACGGTGAGGACGGATATAGCCTTTGTCAAATCAATAATTGGCTTTACTATTGTGGCGATACCGCCCGCAAGGGCAAATATACCTAAAGCTATCTCCCAAGTCATACTACACCTCCAATAAAGAGTGGGTTTCCCCACTCTTATTCTTCAAGCATTGAGTAGATTTCAAAAAGTACCTTATAAGCGTCCTTTTTGTCGCCCTGATTGGGATGAGTAACTACTACCTTTGCGCCCTGTTTAGCGCTGATGTAGAATTTAGTCCCTCTTGCGGATGTAACTACATAATCGCCGCTTTCATCGTAGCCGATACCCCAAATGTTATAGGACTTATCGTCAACACAAGGAGTGCCGTGGTCGTTGGTAATTTCGTCTGTGCAGACAAATTTACCGTCAATAGCTCCCGCTCTGTCAGGCCATTCTGTAACCTTAAGCATACGTCCATTTTCCGTCTCGGGGGCAAGATAGCAGAAAACAACCCCATCATCAGGAATGGGAGTTTTATGTCCATCTTCGTAAGTAAACATAGTGTGATTGTCTTTTTCTACTGTTTTGAGGTTATAAAGTTTTTTCATATTTAACTACCCCCCTTATGCCAGCACGGCATTTCCGTCAGCGTCCAGCCCAAGAGCTGTAAGCTCTGCAAGTACAGGTTCTCTATATCTTGCAGGAACCTGAGTTACACCTTTAGTTTCTGGATTACAAGTCCTTCTACCAGCAATAACTAATGCTACATACATATCTACCATATTTAACAACCTCCTAAAAAATATATAATATAATATTGCACATATATGATTAAATAAGTTTACCATCTAAATCCCTACCTGCCTCTGTAAGTAATTTAACAACATCGGCTCTCAAACTCTCGGGTACTAAAATTACATTTTTTGTTTCAGGATTACATGTTCTTCTTCCTGCAACTACTAAATTATAATAAACCTGTATCATTTTTATACCCCCTCACTTAATGCTAATACAGATTCAAATATTGTGGCTTGAACTTCCATATCGTTAAGACGATATTCTTCTGTTTGTTCATATTGGTCTGCCATAGCTTCCATAATAATAAGACTACTGTCATTATTACTATATACTTGTTCTTCTATTTTGTCAAGCTGGGAGGGAACATAGGCAGGGGGTATATATTCGCTAAATTCGCCCGTCTCGGGGTCGTATACCATTCCCAGCTCTACGGATTCATCGCATTCTACAGTTGTGACAGGATTTCCCTGTGGGTCGGGCGGCCAAACAGGAATTGTTTCCGATTCAATGATACCTATTACACGATTTAATAAAATCATAGCGTATTTCATTTTTTTACCCCCTTATAGTGTGATTATAAATTCAATTTTTGCATAGCCGTCTCCGCCTTCTGCCGGCGAAAGATTTCTACCGGAACCAGATTGATTTAAGTAGCCGCCGCCACCGCCGCCGCCCCCTTTTGTTCCTCGAGTAGCATTACTGGAATTGCCGCCACCATTACCGCCATTTCCAAGAGAACCACCACCGCCACCGCCTGCAACCATAGCTCTGCCGGAATTTTGGTTTTTTGTGCCTGTGGAACCACCCGTGCCTCCACTTCCAGTAATTCCAGAACTTCCAGACTCTGCCGTATTATTTTGGCTGGAACCATACGGGGTACTCCACCCCCTACCTCCAGAGCCGCCACCGGGACCACCGGCTTCACCACCGGTGCCGGAATATTGTGGCGAACTGGGTGTAGCTTCTTCATATTGACCGCCATAACCGCCAGCAAGCGTTACTACATTACCTATAATTGTTGCTTGCCCATTACTACCATTACGGGAGGACGATGTTCCCGCCGCCCCTCCTGAACCGACAGTTATACTTAATGTTGTCTGCGGTGTAACGTCATATTCTTGCTCAACTATCGCATCACCGCCGCCGCCGCCGCCACAGCCGCCAAAATTACCCCTATAAGCTCCACCGCCACCCGCACCGCAAGCAGTGACTTTTATCCGGTTTACATTGGCAGGTATTAAAAGTTGGTATGTTCCTGGCGATGAATACTCAAATGTTGTGCCATATAAAAGTTGTGTCATTAACACATCAAGTGCAACGGGATTTTCACTATCTATCGTACTATTTAGATAAGCAAGATTATCATTTAATCCATCAGTATTTGCTTGAATATTATTCAGTTTCGCCATTACCGTACCAGCTACGGTACTACCGCCAGTGTCGCCTGTGTCGCCAATACTGGTGATTACTTCCTGCACCGACGCCTCTTTCGCAACATCCTCCAAAGCGGCTTCAATAGTCGTGCCGATGTTGTTTACCTCGTTCTGTGTGTCATTGACCTGTTTCATTAAATAATTGTACCCGTGTTGTTTGCTTAGTCCCACCTCTGTCCCGTTAGGTGATATTTTCTGGTTGCTTGTCCAATCCTCGGGTAAATCAGCTGGTAAGTTCGCCATTATTCCTCAGCCTCCTCTACTGGTATTTTATGCGTGAATACCGCCTCGCCGTCTATGGGGACATATACGGTTGATGTAGTCAATACGTTCCCGCTACTGTCCAAAAGTTCAAGCTGTGTTACTGTCGCCGCCTGCGCCTCTGTGACGGTGTATTGTATGACAGCGGTATTTCCGTCTGTTTCCTTTGTTAGTGTCGATATAGCTACTGTGCCGTTCACTCTTGCGCTTGCCACCGTGTTTATAACGCTTTCGGCTGTGGCGTTGAGCAAAGCGGTCTGTACTGTGTCCTGCGCTGGCGTTGTAATCACCTCCAAAACATTACGGGTTACGAAGGGCTTTTCACCCAGTAACCAAGTACCGTCTAATATATAGTTCCACTGTAAATCTGTCAGCTCCACGCTTTCATCGACGGTTATTCCCGTGATTGTCAATGGCTTGTTGACAAAAACAATGTGCGCCGGCTTGATTTTGTTGATTGTATAAGCTACCTCGGTAAAATAATTCTGATTCTTCGACGACGATTCTATATATAGGGTATAGTTCGGATAATCGACCGTCACCGTCCAAAGGCCGGGGCCTATCAATTCGTCGAGTTTCTGATACAAAAAGCCCAATGTAAAAGGCGGTTTGGTTGTCAGACGGTTCAACACTCTAAACCGTCTGAAATCCAAGTCCTCTGTCTGGGGATTCGGCACTATTCCAAGCACCTGCTCCCACATATTGACCGCCGATTCATCCATCGTCTGGAAAAAGAAGTTGTCCGCTACAGCGTGCATTTCATCAGCTAATGCCGACAACTGTTCCGATTCCGTTTCACATATTTCCTGATACTCTATTATATCCCTGAACCAATACGGCAGATAGTCAATTATATTTGAGTTAACTTCCCACATTGAGTGTCACCGTCCCTAATACCGGCACCTGCTGTGTCGTGCCAGACTGTGTCAGCGTTATATCAGCCGTCCCGCCGTTCAGCGTTACATTCGTAGCATTTATAACGCCGGATACGCTTACAATAGCCGCTATTACCTGAGCCACAAACACACTCGCCGCATACTCAATTCCACCGGCAACAGTAGGTGTCGCCCAATCTTGTCTTATGCCTAACAGATAGTTGCTTATAGCCGTCTCAACAGGCTCTTGCACCTGCCCTATCTCATAGCCGGGCGACAGCATTACAGACGCTGAAACATTAATTGTCACGGTCGCAGGGGCTACAACCGTAACCTGTGCCCCAATGGGCGCCATACCAAGACCAAGTCCCTGATTAGGCGGTGGGTCAACGGCGTTCTGCACGTTCTCCACCAGCGTAGGCGATGCCGGCATCCAGTCAGCTCCGATAACGGACAGCTTAACAGTGCCGCCGCCGTTCCACGTTGGATATACCTGTACGCCGCCCACGCCGTCAATGCCGCCCACAAACTCACGGTAGGCCGCCACGTTGCCGCCGAAGGGCTTTTCATTCAGGGCGGTAATCAAACGCTCCCTGAACTCTTCGTCGGTTTCCTCATCGTCGCCGGGGACTAAAATATCCGTCATCTGCGCTGTCGTTAATCCCTGTATATAGGTTATCGGCAGTATGGATCCGGAATAATCGTTGCCGATCGTTCCCGGTGTTTCAGCGGTAAGCTGGTACTGATTGGCCGTGTCCGTTGCCGCCGTAACAATAAAATTAATACTGTTGTCGCCGTTTATCGTTGAAAATCTTGAGCCGAGCGGCACAGCCTGATTGAAGATTCCAAGCCTGACCGCCGCCGACGCCGGGTATCTGGTGATATTGGCGATGACAGCCAGCTTGTCAAGGGATTGTCCGACCGCCGTTTGCACAAAAGCCGCCCTCTGTACCTGGTCAAGAGTCATATAGTATTCCTCAAGGGCATAGGCGGCGGGGCCTAAAGCCGTCTGGATAATGCCGCCCTCCCTTTTATCGAGGGTATTCGGCACCTGCTCAAGCATAGCATTTAAGATGTTCTGATATGTTTTATTCGTGAAGTCTATCAAGTAAGATTCACCTCCACTGTTTCCTGTACCCCGCCGTAAATGGTATCAACCGTAAGCGTGGCCGTCATATTTTCACCGTTTATCGTGTACTGGAAGTCACTTATCCCCGTTATCCTGTCATCAACGGAAAAAGCATCCAGCATACGTCTTTGAAGCTCCGAAGCTACCCAGCCGGGGTTTTGCCCGATAAGCCCGTCCCACTGCATACCAAAATAGGGTGAATATATCTGCCAGCGGAAACGCTCGATATTAAGGATTATCTCAACGGTCTGCTTAACGGCCTTATACCCCTCACACATCCCCGATATACGGCGGCTGACAGGGTCAACATAGTATGTTAAAGTAGGTTGGCGCTGAAACTCAACGCCGTTGTTAAGATTGATATTTGATTCCGGTAAAGTAGGCATTAAGCGCCACCTCCAAACTCGAATACACGGGACAGGATTATAAATTTCTGCCCTTTTTGCACCTTCAACAAAAGCACCCTGTCACCGACCTCAAGCGCACGGTTCAAAATAATAAAGCCGTCCTTAATCGGGAGCGGCTTCCCGTGCTCATAGCAGATGATGTTTTGTGTCTGGTCTGAGTTAGCGCCCTCCGACACCAACGATGTCAAAGTCGGATATGAGCCCGTTAGGTTTGTAGACGTGCCGCCGTCGGGGCAGGTGTGGCTGTGAGACAAGGTGTTTATATGGTGGATATGGTCTAAGACCGGTATTTTTTTCTCTACTACCGATTCAGTCAATAAAAGTACCGCCTCTGTCAGAGGGGCCTGAGCCACGTCCCTTGTCACGCTCAAAGGATTTACCGTTGTCACCGTCCCGATTTCCATATCGCAAGGCTGAGTAGCGGCGGCCGCTCTGTTGGATGTCATTAAAAGAGCGTCTATCAATTCCACTATTCCTCGCCCCCAATCTCGTACAGGTCTATATCCATCGTGTGTTTGTCGTTCTCAAAGGTGTGGGTGATCTTTTCTATCAAAAGCCATTGATTAAGGTCTATATCTCCCAGTCCCTTTATCTGCATTAAAATCATCTGTCCGGCTCTCAGCCCAAGAACACCCAGCGAGGACACGCTCAATGTCCTTAACCGGCGATTATAATATTTCAATGTGGCTTCTGCCTGTTCTTTGAGCTGCGCTGAGTTGGCGTCGCCGTCCACTTTCTGATATAGCTGTAAAAGTCCCCAGCGGCCTATGTTGTAACTGTCCTGAGCCACATACACATCGGCGTTGCCGGTTTCCTCATTGGGCATAGCAACCTTGACGGAGTTGTATGTTTCCTTATCTATATCGGTCTTATATGTGTAATCCAAAACAAGGGATTTATCCCCTATCATTACATTCGCTTTCATATCCTCGGGCTTTCGCAGACATAAGCCGTTGCCGTCGTCAAAAAAGACATACAGTGTGCCGGTGTTTAAAAGCGTCTGTTCCACCGCTCCCTGAATGATGTCAAGACAACTCTGGTCTGTCTCAATCAGTGACGGGATGGCGTAGCCGGTATCGTCTATCTGACCGCACGTCAGCTGAAAGTCCTGCGCTATCTGTTTGATGATGTCCCCGGCTTTCTGGCCGTAAAAGCTGTATGAGGCGTTCGCTTTTAAATACCTCATCTGGTCATAGCAGGTAACGTCTATCTTTCCCCATCTGTCTTTTGACTTCGTGAACACATAGCCATAAAAAACAAGCTGTCCGTCAACACTGAACCTGACAACATCACCTTCGACAAAGGACAGATCGCCGCTCTTTTGTACGGTAAATTTGAACGTTCCTGGACTTCCTGTTCGGTTAGTTGTATAGGTTGCCTGTGTGGTACAGTTAGCGGCGTCCCAAACTTTCCCCGTTCTTTTCTCTGTGATTAATAACTCAGCTTTCATTGTCTGTCACCACCGTTAGCTCATCGGCCTTTACCCAGCCTAAATCACCGCCCTCGGGCGTTGTTATGTGGATAGCGTACGCCCTTGCGGCATCGTCAGTTACAATTCGTGATATAACCGCGGTCCGTCCGTTGCCGTTGCCGTGGGGCTCGTCGCCGTAGCTTGAGTAATAATAGCTTCCATTAACTGTCACTTGAGAACCAACAACCAGCTGTCCCTCGGGGATACTGCGTGTGTTTTCTGTTGTTGCTACAGCCGCCCCGGATTCCGTTGTCTGGCCGGTCATATTGATAGAAAGTGGAGAATAGTCTTTATATTCGGTAAGCTCTAAATCGTAGTAAAAATCGCCCGTCTCGCCGCCCTTTTCGGTATACTCAAAATTAGTGACAAGCACGTCAAAGCCTATGTCCTGTGTCATATAAGGCACACCGTTCTCATATACCCTTACAGGGGTATAGGTTATAACTTGTTTTTGCAACATTGCCTGCTCAAAAAAATTGATATAAAAATACGGCTCTTTAAAAGAGCCGCTTGTTAATGTCATTAAATCAACTTTTCCGGGAAAGTAGCTTGATATAGTAACCTTCTTTAAAGCCGGGATTCGGGGGATATTGATAGGGCCTAAGCCCAAAACATTCTCATCGCTGTTTTCCGTGCTACGGGCGACGGGCAACTCACTCGGGTTGATCGGCAGTCTCAGCACAAGCCCGTCTGACTTGCGGGAGAAAAACAAACCGTAATTATTCATCTCATTCCCTCCTTATACTGGCATCGCTGTCGGCCTGTATGACGATGACGCCGCCTGCTCAAGGATAATGTCACGAATGGAGTCCGCAAGGGCTTTTCTGTCTGCCTGCGTGTTGCCGGTATTCTGTCCGTTTACGTTAATTATAGGCGTCTGGGATGTCAGGTTGATCTTATTGATATACTGCCTTGTAGCCACGTCAACAAGGGATTTGATGTCCTCATTACCCATATCGACGGACTTTTTGAGGGAACCGGTGTCGCTTTTGATGCCGGATATATCGTTCGCTATACCCGCGCCATATCCTGAGTAGTCAAAACCTGTTCCCGCTCCGCCGAAAAGACTAAAGTTTGCGCCCTTTTCGTAGCCCGCCGCCGCTGCCGCTCCGAGGTCTTTATATTCCATTGACGGGACATATTCTTTCCAGCCCGATTCCGCTTTTACAGCGTCCGAAGCTGCTGTAAGAGACCCTATCCAGTTGTCTATGCCAGATGTAAGATTGACCTCAACGCCTGGTATCTTATTTATAAGTCCCTCAATCGCATTCGCAAGTGTGCGGATATAACCTAATACAGTTACTGCCATATCATAAAACGCGACCTTGATCGCCGCTATGGGGTTGTTGAATACATTACCAATAAAATTTGCAAACACTGCGAACACATTCCACATCTGTGCCACTGTGTTGTATACATTAGCTCCAAGCGCATATACAGCGCCTACTATTATCCCTGTAGCTGAAACAGACGACCCTGTCAACTTATTAAATGCCGCTACGCCTGCATATAAAGCTCCCACTAACAGCATTACGCCCATTACTACCCACGTTATAGGAGACGCAAGCAGAGCACTATTAAAGGTGAATGTGGCCGCTGAAGCCGCCGCCGTTGAGCCCGTCAGCACTCCATATCCTATTGTCAATAAATTAACTACAGCGTTATATGCCGCTGTCGCCACGCTTGCTATTTTTGTCCAGTTTGCCGCCACTTGGAACACGGCGAAAGCTGCCCCGGCGGCTAAAACAAGCGGGCCTATTATCTCAATATTATTCGCTAACCACGATAGAGCCGTTAATAGCGGTTGTAACGCCTGTATGGCGTAGTTGCCAAAAACAGCAAACACCTGCGACCACGTCATCGGCATTTCTGCGAACTTTGCGTTAGTCTCATCAGCCGCCGCAAACATAGCATTTTTGACGACTTCAGCTGTAAGGGCACCCTGTGAACCTAAGTCTCGAAGCTCGCCCATTGACACGCCAAGATAGTCCGCTATCGTATGAGCTATAACCGGAGCCTGTTCAAGCACTGAGTTAAGTTCTTCGCCTCTCAGCACGCCTGACGCTAAAGCCTGCTCTAATTGAAATAACGCAGCTGAAGCGCTTGCGCCGTTTGCACCGGATATGACTAACTGTTTGTTAAGCTGTTCAGCAAAGGCGACTATTTCCTGAGATGAACCAAAGGCGTCTCCGGCTATTGTTCCAAGCTGCGTTACAAGGTTGGCCGTCTCCATATATGCGCCTCTTGAACGGTTAGCGGATTCAAAAATCATATCGTTTAATTCTGCCGTTGTTTGCAAGCCGTCATTCATCATATCTAAACGGGCGGTTGTGCTTGTAATCTGATCTGACATATTTACAAGAGCTTTAAGGCCCTGCATACCTATCCACGCCCCCGCTATGTTTTTGATTGAGTTGGTAAGGCGTGATGTGGCGGATTCGGCTTTTTCTGTGTAACCAAGATATTGTTTATATGTACTTGAGAAGGCGTCTTCAAGTCTTAATGTTTCTCTTATTGTTGCCATTTTTTAGCCGCCTCCTTTTCTTCTTTTTGGCGGTTTTCTAAATCTTTTATAATAAAGCTCAAAATTACCATACGCTCATTGTATGGCAAATCTATATAATAAGAAGGAGTCCAACCCAGATTGACAAAACAGTAATATGCTCCGAGATAATCCGGGTCGTCCTCGTCAATCAGTTTTTTATATCAACCGCCGTATCCGCTCCAGATAATTTGGATATAGCGGCGGCAAGCTTATTTGCTTCGCCGTATAAAAGCATTTTTGACACTACTTCAAGTGGGTCTAATGTGCCATACGCCTCGCAAAGTTCTTTATTTGAAAAATCAGGCTCTACAGTAGCCGCTAAAATCATTCGATTACCCATTTCGATGTCAACATCAAAATCTTTTCCGGGATGTTTAGCTCTGCACTGTCTTGCTATCCTCTCAACTTCACCTTTTGTTAATGCTTTGATTTTGAACGGCACAACAGTGCCGTCCTGATTCTTGAACCTGTCGGAAATAACGACATCTTCAGTTACGTTCTCAGGAGCAACGGGATGTAAAAACGCATATAAATCAGCCATTTTTATACCTCCTTAGTTATCGCTACCCAGCTCGGCGGGGTCGTTAAACGCCGTGAGGCGGGCAACATTCGTATATGTAAAGTTAAAGTCGTAGTTGAGCATTGATTCCTCGTCGTTGAGGATTGAAAGCGGAATAGCGCCCGTGAGCTGACAGCCGTAATAAGCTATTGTCTGACTACCTATGGTAGTCGAGGGGTCACGGTTTGTGATCTGGATGTCAAACTGCGTCATAACACCTTCGTTGATGTATTTAAGTACCATATCAGTGAACAGGTTAGTACCGTAGTAGATATTGCCCGTTCCTGTCAGCTTTGCGCCGTTTGGCTTATTCTGAATTTTTCGGGTGCCGATTACCCTCATATCCTCGCCCTGTATCTCGCCGTTTGTCTGTATGTTTTTCATACAAGCCACTTCAACATTTTTGCCGTCAACGGTAATGAAGATTTTGCCTTCAGCTCCGTTGACCGTGTCTTTCGCAAGCAAATAGGCCATTGTATTACCTCCTTTTTCATGTAAAAAACCGTGTCGAATTCGACACGGTTAAAATGTAAATCAGATATGTTGACTTATTCGTCCTATCAACCATCCATCATTAAGAAAAGGTTGAAGATCATCTGATTTAACAAATTTTTGTATATTATCTTTGTATATCCATTTGCGTCCGGTGTTGCTTTTTCTTGCGTTTTCTCCAATTCTTTTCTTGTGAATTTCAGAAAACTTCATCCCTTTTCTTGCTTCGCTCATTTTTTTCCTTGTTTCATCTGAATGACGGGTTCCATAATGAGCTTGAGCGATCTTTTCTTTTGCTGTTTTGCTTTGGTGTTTACCATACATTGGGTTTTTTTCACCACTTCTATCATATTGGTGAGCTAACCCAATAGAATATGCGTGTTTCATATTTTCGCTCTGTGTACACCATTCAAGATTTTCAACTCTGTTATCCGTTTTATTCCCATTTATGTGGTTTACTTGTGGCTTATTTTCTGGATTTGGAATAAACGCATTTGCTACAAGACGGTGAACAGCATATCTTTTCTCTTGGTTATTTACATAGAGCGAATAATATAAATAATCACCAACTTTTACCGCCTTTCTTTCTGTTTCTGGTATTCTTCGCTTACCTTTTTGGGTTACAACCTCTGTAGACATTCGGCGCAAACGACCATTTGAACTTATCTTATATAAGCCTTCATACCCCTCAACATCTTTCCATTTTTCTTCCATTTTTATCCTCCGTCATAATAAGTTATTTATATTATAACATAAGATGTAAATTAAATCAACGTATTGTAATGGTAAGGTAGACTTTTTCCACAGCGTCCACAGGCTGTATCCAGAGATTGACAACTATGCTGTCTATATCGTCGCCGGGGAGAACCTCAATGTCGGTCTCAGAATCAAAATTCTGTATACCCTGATTATTCTGGATAGTGAGCAGATAGCCAACGATAACCGATTTAAACAGGTCTCTGCCCTCGGCGTTATTGTTAACAACGCCTATGAAGCTATCGCTAAACTGTTTATAGATATCATTCGCTATCGTGTTGCAAAGCCTGATAACTCTGTTCTTGCGGTATTTGTCTGATATCTCCGATGTGTAAGTTACAAGGGAGTTGATATCGTACTCGATTTTTACTTCACCATCGTAAGGTACAAGTGTAAGCTGTCCGGCAAGAATAGCGTTTTCGATCGCTGTGCCTGTCATACGAGGTGTAACGTCTACAGCGTGGGGATATCTTGCGTATGTAAGAGATTCGTTATACTGTGCTCCCGCCTGTGCGCCGCCTATCCACCACGTTGTCTGCTGTGGCGTGATGGTTGTTCCGTCGTCAAGCAGTACGGAACCGCCGGTTACATTGATACAGAAACGGTCATCAGGGTTTGTCATATTGTAAGCAACCAGCTGGCTGTACTTGCCTTCATTGCTTACAAGACGATCAACAAAATTCTGATAAGCGTCTATTGTCGTTGTGTCTGTGCCGTCATAAATAAGGATATCGAAGTCATACGGCTCAAGGGCTGTAAGGAATGTTGTATATGCCGCTGCCGCCACTGTGCCGTCCGCTCCATTCGTAAGCGGTGAACCTGCTGTTGCCGCAAGCGCGCCTGTGCCTGAAAACTCTACCCATGCGTTAGCATTAAGGTCTGACACGTTCGCCCCTGTCTGTTCGTCCACGATTGCGCCGTCAACTACGGTCTGCACCGTGAATGTGCCTTCGTCGTCAACATCTTCCACAACTATAATAGTAATGTCGTTTCCTCTTGCGCCGGGATATAAAGCCGTAGCCGTGAGGCTTCCGCTCGTAACCGTAGCTTTCGCTGAGCTTGTTGCCGTTGGTCTATAGAGCAGTACCTTATAAGGAGGGTCCGTCCTGTCAGTACCCTTGAAGATTTCATTTAAAAATAACGCCTGTGGGCTATAGATTGGATAGCCGCAGTAAGGCGTTGTGTCTACACCGGCGTTGACTTCCATTATTTCTCCAACTGCTCCCCAGCTCATAGGCTCGCATATCGCTACAACTCCACGTTGTCCGACTGTAAGCCCAAGCTGTGTTTCACTGTCAAAGTTAATGTACACGCCGGGTCTGATTTTCGATTGAGTAGTCCATGTGCCGCCGCTCATCACTTACCACCTCCCAGCGTTTTTTTGATAGCCGCCTCGGCCTCTTCTATTGTGTAACTGTCTTTTGTCAGGATAGCTTTTAAAAAATCCTGCTGAACATAAGAAAAGCGCTTACTTTTCAGTAGCGCTTCCCTGCTAAATACTTTTTTAGTTTTCTCCATTTTTTATCTTGACCTCCTCGTTAAGTTCTTGGATAGTCTGCATCTTTACATATTCTTTAGGGATTGATACCCTTTCCTGTATCTCAAATTTATAGTGGAGGGCGTCCAGGTCTATCCGCCACTCCCTGTCGTGGGTTCTTATTAGTGTTGTACCTTCGTTTGCGCCATCGTTGTACGGGAATGTTTCCATAACAAGGTCAAGCGTTTCCGCCGCTGTCTGATATCGTTCCTGCAAATCTGGCAGATTGTAATCATCCAGATATGTCAAGTCAAGCCCGATTGTTCTTAAAAAATAGCCGCCTGTCTGTATCTCCACATTGGAATACCTTTGCTGAAGGAACATACACGGCATTTTCGCTCCCTGCTGTGCGGGATTCTGCAAGAACATCACGCCGGGCAGTAAAGGCTTAAGATAGTTAGCCAAAGAAAGAGCTATTGTGTTTACTGTAAGATTCATTTGCCCACCTCCTGCGCTAACTTATCACATTCAACTTTAACAACTCGACTATATTCCTGCTTTGCCTTATCAGTCATAAAAAGACCGGGGACGTAAGACGTTTGAGTACCTACAACAATGCCGCCCTTGCCGTCTGGATTATATTCCAACATCCCGCTTTCCTCATTGATAACCAGACCGGGGACAAAGTGCCTGTCCATTCGGTGCCCGTCATTTACATATGAAGCGTATTCCATATTATTGTTTAACTCAGTAACAATGTTACGCCCCTGTCGTACAGGATTGACCTTACTGTCAGTAGCCCAATGCTGTTTCATATTCCCGGAACGGGTATTTGTACCGCTTAGGTCGTCCATTGTCGGCGGTGTTAAGTCTGTAGCTTTTTTGACTGCCCGCATTGTTGCGCCTTTTGCGATTGAGTTCAGTCTATTATCGAGATCGTCTCTGTACTTTTTCAACGCTTCAAGACGTTGTTTTAATGTGTAGTCTGACATCTTACACCCTCTCTTCCTGCAAGAGCTTGACTTCTATATGAGCCAATCCGGGGATTACCGCCCCGAACGGCTCGTAGTAATAATTAGGTTCAGCAGCATATGCACGGATTGTGGCGGGCGCGTATCCAAGACCACCTCCACGTCTTATCAACAGCTTATCTCCCGCCTTTAAATCCGTGCTTATATCGCACATCAAACTATCATTCTGTTTAATGCTTGATGCCGTCTGGCTGACGTTAAGCGGCTTTTTATCACTCTGGTAAATCCTGCAAGGAATGTTCTCATACATCAGCACGGGCTCAAGGCTTGTAAGTGCTTCGTCCGTGGAGGGCTCGTTTCTGTATATGTCCATTAAATCCGTGTACCAGTCTTGATAATTTATCATATAACATAGGTTCCCCCCATTCCTACCAAACGCGCCTCTGTGGCTAACATCTGGCCGTATTTAGTAGCGTTTAAACTGCCCCATTCTGATGTGGCTTGTGTCAATGCGTCTGTATCGTATGTAACCGAGCTGTCGCCTAACGTAGCTGATTTTATAACACCCGTTAAACCGCCAGTAGCGGCGGCCTGTCCGGGTGTCCCGGAGTTTGGGGAGTACGTCTGCAAGTACATAGCGCAAAAGTGCGCTACATACAAGCCAGCGGCGTATTCCCAAGCGTCACCCCATTTGTCTGGCGTTATAGCGTTATTCGCTCGTTCAATAAACATATTCAAGATTTTAGCCGGTACAAGACACTCGCCGTCTGCGTTATAAAATTGCGGGAAGTCCGCCTGAAAAATATCGGCGGAGTATGTCCCTTTTACACATCCGATGTTTGCCGCTCTGGCTTTCACGCCGTAGAATTGCGGTTTGTCATACCAGTACATATCCGCCGCCTCCTTTTATTCTTCGGTCTTTTTGCGTCTTGTATGGTCTGTAACAGGCTTTTCAGCAGCTTTGTCAAGCTCTTTGTCCGCTGTGGATGTAACGACGATTTTACCGTCCTTTACAAGAGCTTTAAAATAGTCAGTTTCTGTAACCCACTTTTCGACCTCGCCGATGTAGTCTTTTGCAATGAACTTCTTTGTCTTGCCGTCCGGAGCGGGGATGATTATGTTTCGCTTTGATAAAACAACCATTGTGTACCCTCCTTAAATGCCGTCAAAGTATCCGATCGACGTAGGATAGTAAAGTTCTACCTCTGAGATATTAGCAGCATACGCCGTGTCGTAGCAGAAATTAGCGGCGTTAGGCTGTGTCATTGCCTTTGTGAGGGGTACAAGCTCCTCAACTTTGACAAATCTTTCGTGGTTTACATAAACCACCATACGGTCAGCAGAGGCTGTGCCTGCGCCCTTGCACCATTTTGTACCACCGATAAAGAGCGAACCGCCGTTCTCAGCCGCTACATTGCTCTTTCTGATGAAGTCCATAATTGTACCGTTCATAAGCGTTGAGGAAGGTGTTGACACAAGGTAGTTATACTGCTCGTAAGGCATTATGATGTGATTAGGAATAGCCGATTCGTCATAATCAGACTGCGCCCATACCTGAGTGATAGCGTTGTTGATATCGGCTAAAATCTGCTCTTGTGTCTTATCAACCCATTTTGTAGAGGGTGATGTCTGGCCGTTTTCGGCTACTGTCGTCTCTACAACATCGGGATTATTAACAAGTCCGGTTGTGCCGAAATCCTCGATTCCAACATATACGTTAGCGTCCATATGCTTGTCGTATGTGAGCCTTACACCTTCCTGTAAAAGCTGGTCAAGACTTCTACCGATGAAATTCGCTTTCTGCATATCGATGAACATAATTCTAAGAGCAACGGCAAAGTTATGAGCTTTGAAAAGGCCTTTGTCCATCGAAGCCTGCACGATAGGGAGGCCGTTAGCTCCACCAGCGGCTACAACACCTTCTTTTGAACCGCCTGTCACGCCATAGCTAACGGAAAGAGCGGATGTGAAGTCTACCCAGCCCCCACCGACTTTGACGTTAATATCCCTGGGATATGTAAGCGATTTAAGGGGCTGTCTGATTAATGGGTCTCTCTTTTCAAGCTCTGACGAAAGAAACGCGCCGCCCGACGCGATTCCTGCGTCGTCCATTGTGAATTGTGTAAAGCCTTTGCTATCGCTTGAGGCGATAGGCTTGGCGTTAAAGTTTCCTACATTCTGCATTATCTCTACCTCCTTTTAAGCGTTAAGCATTGTGAGTATTCTAAGCTCAGCAATTCCGTTAGCGTCCGCCGGGCCTGCCCATTGGCAATTAGTAAGTGCTACGCTGTTTGTGCTGTCCGCCGTCGCCTCAAATCCGCCGACTACTGCGCCGTCTACTCCCGCATTCTCAGCGACACGCATATACACAGCGCCACCAACAGCGGGAGTACCGTTCTGGCATTTAACATTGATCGCACCTCTCTGGAATACGGGTACAGCGTCGCCTGTGGCATACTGTCCGATTCCCTGCTCAAGATAGTTGAGAGCTGATTTAACTTCTCTTGAAGCTACGCCGATGAACTGTGCCGCTGTGGATGTTGAAGTGGGGAGTACGACCTTTTTCTTTGTGCTGTCGTAAACGACTGCTAATCCAAAATCGATTGCTCCTCCGGCGGGTTTCGTGTTAATAATCATATCGGGCTGTCTTGCGTAAGAGCCTGCCTGCCCGTGGGGCATTGTCTGACCTATAATCTGTGGATTCATTGCCATCTATATCACTCCTTTGATTTTTTGTGTGGATTTAAGCTGTCATATGCTGACTGCTGTGCTTCTATCGTCTGTTCAAGCGTTTTGCCTTTTTTACTTTCAGCGCTGTCTTTTGTCGCCTTAAGGATATCGCTCATACCGTCATTGTTTCTGACGCTTGAAAGTAAAGCGTCCGTTACTCTTGCCTTTTCGGCAGGGTCTTTAATCGACGCTACAACGGGGCGCACCCTCTTAAGGATTTCTAATGCGTCTGTGGTACAAGCCTTATCTTCCATCGCCTCTGCTGGAATAGTCACAGCGTCCTCTTTTTCAACTGCTGTTTCACCAGCCAGCTTGGCGATCTCAGCGTCAAGGTCTGATTCATCTGAGAGCTTTTCTTCTTCTCTGTCGTTTTTCTTCATGACAGATTCCATCATTTCAATAAGCCTGTCCAGCTTTGAGCCAAGATCGTCACCTTTAGGCGCTCTCTCAACCATTATGTCCGCTGTGGGTTCCGCTTCCGGCGCTTCTGCGGGTTCAGCGTCCAGCACTGCGGCTGTTGTTGCGGCCATCTGTTCAATGTCCTCCGCTGAGGCGTCTTTGGTGGCCGTGCCAAAAACTTTTAAAAGTTCTTTTGTAAATTTTCCCATTATGCTACCTCCTTTTTTTATGGGACATTCGTCTTTTATTGAAACGCTGTGGCCTGCCCTTCCTCTCGGAACGACAGCAACGTGGTTTCCTCTAATTTTTGTCTGTTTAAAGCTATCGCCATCCGGTACATAGTCGCAGAGATATCCGCAAGATACTTCTCGTTTGACGTTATTGCGGATTTCGTCAATCAGTACAGGGTCGTTGATATACAAATCGGCGACTAAAAATTCGCCGTCTCTATGTACCCTCTGGGCGTGGCCTTTGGAGTATGTTTGATAATTTTCCGGCTTAACATCTTCGGGCGGGTGCCCGTCCGTTACCGGCTTTCCCTCAAAACTCGCTATAGCGGCTTTGTCGAAAACATCTTCCTTATAGCGTTTAACGTCTACCGTCCTGTCCGGGTCGCCGTCAAGGTTGATGTCCGCCGCCCTGTATGTTTGTATGCCTGTGCGGGCGATAGGGACGTTCTTACAAATTAAAAAGCCCTCACCAGTCTCAATCTGGTTTGGGCTTATCTCAGTGCCATAGTAATAAATCAATTTATCTCACCTCACTCAACGTTAGGGACAAGTTCTTCCTGCTCAGCCGATTCTCCGGCTACCGCTTCAAGGAGTAAGTCAGCTATGATAGCTTGGTGATCTGTTTCATCTGTCTGTATCTCTAAAAATTTTGGTATTGCGCCCTCCGGCGCTATAGCCATAATCGCGAGATACAAACGCACCGTTTCTGTCTCGCTTGCGAGGGCTTTTTTTAAAAGCTCTATATATTCACTGTTCATCGTTTCGCCTCCTGTATTCTTGCTGGTACTTTTTGTAAATATCATCATTATCCAGCTTGTGTCGGTAGAACGTCTCAAAAGTCGGGATTTTAGTTCCCAGCGCTTCCTTATAGCGCTCCCACTGCCTGTATGTTTCCAGCCAGTGCCTACGGGCGACTTCCTTTTTTCTGTATGCCTCTATCTGCTTTTTTGTACGTGGGTCGACGGTTACCGGGTTTTTCTTGAAACTGGAAAAATCTTTTATTTTTTGAATTTCCTCATCACTTCGCCCCATCGGTGTCCACGGTATTAGAACGTGTAAACAATTTGGATGTATGTTTAAATAGCTGTTGGTCAAGTCATCCGCACCGTTTGGGTCTACTTTCCCGTATGCCAAAGCCAAAGGGGGAAAGTCAGGGTCTTTTCCGCTACGGCTGTATACTCTGCCCTCGAGTGGGGCGCATATTGCGCAAGTAGTACCGTGCGTACTTATCTGATACAAGTCTTGTGATTCATCAGCTGTAAGCACTGCTAACACATCCGCCTGCGCCGATGTCGTACGGGTACACATTTCACAATATGTATGCAAGCTCCAGTGCCGTCCAGCCTTATCAACGAAAGCCGTCACGCCTTCCCGCATTAATTCGTTTACTATCTGATTGACCGTCTTAGTCGCTCCTTTGCCCTCGGCTACGGCCTGCGTTGTGTATTGCAACGTCAAGTCTCTAAATATATCGTTTTTTTGCCTGCCCAGCAATGTGTTTTCCAGCGTGCGCATTACTTCGTTTTCCGCCTCTACTATCTCGCCCATCAGGTTCGCCGTTAACGCTTCGATAACTGAATACTGCGTAGACGTTAAAGCGGCGGCGTTGTTATATGCTTGAATATGCTTTTCGACCGGCTGAGTGATTCTTAACGCCTCCGGCACACGGGCATAGAACTGTTTTTCAATCATAGCCGGGACATATTCCCAGCTGTCTGTTTCCATCTTCTTTAAGATAGCTTGCACTCTCTCAAGAGCCGCGACGGCGTGATAGTCGACATAGCCTAATGTCCTTAATCGGCCAATCTCATTTATTATGTCCGTCTCAGCCTTCAGGAATATCTCACGGAGCTTATTCAGTTCTTTCTGATTCGGCGCTCTCTTCAATTCCGGCATTTATATCATCCTCATAGCTTAAACCCATCAACGGGTCTCTCAAGGCTGTAACATCCTGAAAAGTACGGCCTTTGTTATTTCTTATATCTTCATCAGTAATACTGTCAAACATTCCTGTTTCATCCGCCAGTTTCTTTAATTCTTTCTGCGCTGTAGACTGATCTATCAATCCTGCTTGGAATGTCGCTATCACCGTTTCGGCTTTCGCTTTGACAATCTCTGATACTTCTTTCGCCGTCGGTGTCCAAAGCGGCGGGAAGGTTATATCTAAATCGTCCGGCACTGCTCCCCACGCCGACATAGCTAAAATTGGTAATAACCTGTAAATAATTGGTCGCAACACGCTCTCTCTTAATGTGTCAACGTAATCATAGTAGTTTTGCAAATCGCTCTCACCCGTGGCGTTCATCCCGGCGGGGGAGCGGCCAAATAACTTTGTGACCGGTATTCTTGAAGCACCGGCAAGGTCTAAACACATACTGTCATAGACTTCTTGAAGCCCGGTAAACGTGTACTGCGTGTTTTTTACCTGATCGCCCTTATTCACAAGCTGAGTGCCGAAATTGCTTTTAACTACCGACTGCGCCTGCATCACGTTCCAGAAACGTCTCTGCTGTTCGCTTCCCGCTATCGAGAAAAGCTGATCGAGATTTTGAACTTCCATCGTGTCAACGTTCGCTCTAAATGTAAGAGCGGCCATATTGTGCGCCACGTTGTCGTGTTTCACAACGTCAGCGTATAACGCTTCTACCTCAGATTCACCCCAATACATTTCTGCCATTTTCTCAAGATAGGGCAATTCACGGCCTGTAAATCTTATAATCCTGCTATGATGTACTCTGGCGTATATCTGGCCCTCGCTGTCAGTTACGCTGTAAAATTCAGGTAGGCCAAAGTCAGGGTCGGACATATCAGTTACAATGTTCATATCCGGTGTCACGCCGCTCCAGCGGTCGATTACATACAGCCCGTCAAAAGTGCCGGGATAAATCATCTCTAAGTCGAGAGGCTTGTCGAGCATACCTTCCTGCCCCTTAATCATTATCAGCCCGGCCGCACCGCCGTATAGCCTGCCCCATTTCAGACCTCTGTTGATTGATTCTTTTAACGCCGTTACTCTTTGAACTTTATCAAATTCCGCTAAATATTCCGGCGCTATACTGCCAGATAATGTAAACCATTTCTTTGTCATATCATCCGGAATAATGCTGATTACGTTTTGAACCACCCAGTTATCTCTATATAATGAATTTAACAGAGCATAGTTGTCCGTCAACCTTGTAAGCGGGTACTCTGTCGCTTCAAGAGGCGACTGTGAGCCAAAGCCCAGCCTGAACAGCGAATTGCTGAAAGCGTCGTTTGTTCTTACGTTCTTTTTCCGTCTTGACATCAAGTCACCTCCTTACTCAAATCTCCACGCCGGGAGAGAGTTAACATAATATCTCAAAGCGTCAAGGCTGTGGTCGTTTTGCTTGACCGGCTGTTCCTTTCCGCCCTGCGCCGCTCTTTCGTCCCAGATGTATGTTCCAAATTCATCCAGTATACGTTCGCATATTGTACACACTTGTATTTTTCCACGCTGTAAAAGCGAGGCCGTTTTTCGTATACCGTCCGGCACGTCGTTGTCCGCTTGTATCACATACACGCCACGGCTTCTTAGCTCAGCTATGAAAGACGCCGCCGATGGGTCTATAATCACAGCGCAGTAGTCGCCCATAAAATTCATTAAGTCATCGGCATACTCTTTGTCTGTCTTTTGCCTGTGCGTCTCCCTGCTGTCCCAGTCGTATTCTCGTGCGACTCTGATTGTTTCTTCATCGTCATATATCTCTAAAAACCTCATCGGGTTAGTCGTTCCGTAGTCGCACGCTATATATCTTGTCGCCCTGCGCTTTAGCCAGATGGGTTCTTCGCCGGGACGGTATGTGTTAACATCGTGATTGAACATATCATATATCACGCCCTCGGACATAACCCATTGCCCTAATATGTATCTTTGATAGAACACGCCAGAATACATGTTCCTGTAACGTTCTTTCGTTTCTTCATCAAGCGACGGGTTATCGTTCATTTCAAAATGCAAGTGCAATGCGTTCTTGCTGTCCGACTTTAAAATCCATTCCTGCCTGAACCAGTGTCGGGGATTTTCCGGGTTACAGTTGAACCACAGTTTTGACCCGGTGACGGAGCACCTTGCCAATGCTTGTTCTACAAACGAGCGGGGCATTAGTGCCACCTCGTCAAGCATTACCCCGGCCAGCGTGATACCTTGTATGAGAGCGTACGAAGATTCGTCTTTACCGCCGAAGCAGTAGAACCGGTTTGTTTTATTTCCCCGCCTGGCCGTGATGACGTGGCCGCTCCGGCTGTATGTCATATCAAAGTTATCTTTCAAGTACGATATGCCCAACAGCGGAGTTATTATATTCCTCTCAACCGCTCCGACCGACTTTCCGCAAAAGGCAAAGGCGCAGTTATTAAAATTTCCCATAGCCCATAAAAAAAACGACAATGACATTATTGATGTCTTGCCGCTTCTAACAGCCCCGTCGCATATAAGGGCTGTGTATTTGGTGTATGGGAATTTAAGTATCTTTCTTTGCTTATCAGAGAGAGCCATTATTTGCCTCCTCCTTTAACGTCTTTGTGATCGGATCATCTTCTGGCTGCCTATCATTATTCATCTGTTTATTATCGATCCATTTATCAATTAATGTGCCTAACGCTGTGGTAATCTGACTTGGTGTGGCACTTGCCAGCTTCTCCGGGTCGTTCAACACTGCCAGCCCTTTATCGATTATCTCACATACAATAGGTCTTTTACTTTCCATATACGCCAATATATCGGCGGTATTCTCGTCTTTTTTTTGCTGGATTTTTTTCGAGATTTCCGGCGTTTCAAGTACAATACGCCTTACGGTATGGCCTGACACGCCGTTTTTTTTGGCTACAGCATTATAACTGCCAAGCTCGATGTAATCCGCTACTATTTTCTTTTTTTGTCTGTCAGTCAGCCTTGCAGCCATAATCACCACCACGCTTTACATTTCATTAAAAAAGCCGCCCGGAGGCGGCCTATAAAGAAAGGAGAAGGATTTTCATTTGCTTTTTTTCACATTTTAATTATATCACTTTTTATATGTGACATTCTATGACATCCTGCAAATTGAACGCTTATATTATAAAAAATGAACAGCCGAAGGCGTAAACCCTCGGCTGTTAAACAAGACCGAGGTTTAATCCCCGGTCTTTTTATTTATGACATCCCCATACGCTTGCAACGCTCTGCCGTGCAGGCGTTGGACGTGGCGCAGAGTGTAGTGCATTTCATCCGCAGCTTCCTGCAATGTCTGACACTTGACATATCTTCTATACAATATATCAATATGCGCCGGGCTTTTGAGCTGGTGAATCTCTTGTATGATTTTACATCTTAAATATATGAGCTGCCGAATCTCTTTTTTTATCTCATTTGTCAAATCGACTATATCCGAGACTATCTCAGATGTCCTGTCGGTCTGGCTCGTCTGTACTTTTTCAGTCGCTTTTATACTTGCCCCGCCGAGCTGGCTTCTTAATCGTTCTATCTCGTCGTTGTCCTGCGCTATTTTAATTTCAATACTGCGCAGCTCCCGCAGTCGTTTTTTTGCTTCAATCATCTTCATCCTCCACTTTAACCCTCACATACTTAAACCCATTCAGTTTCCCGCTACGTTTTAAAGATATGCTCTGCTGCTTGTTGGCATATCGATAAATGTGTCACTGTCTATGATTGACTTTGCAAACATTCTTCTTTCTGCCATCCTATCGCCCCTTTCAAATTCTCTTTTTCAGAACTTTTCTACCGCCATTCTGTGTGTGAGATGTAACACCAAATTCATTTAGTGTTCTGTAAATCGGAAACATCGATTTTTCCACTCATAAGTTCTGGCAATAAAGCGTCCCTTAATTCTGCCAAGTAGCGATTTTCTTCATTGTTCAAATAGTAAATATGTTGTTTCCACGTATTCAATATCATTAGTAGAACGCTTGATAAAATGTCTTTACTGTTGTTCTCAAACTTGATTTCTTTTTTATTTTTAGAAACAGCAAAATAATCTTGCTTAATAAGTGGTTCCGTTCCGAGCTTTTTGAGCAATTCATTCAATCCACTCTCTTCTTGGTCTGACTTGTATAACGCAATATCAAATCCTAATGTTTTAGCAAGGCTTTCATTTATTGTAAGTTTGCAGGCGTTCTTTTCTGCCGTTATTCTGTTAATGTCCGATACTATGTCAGAATATTCTCTGTGTGAATTTTCTAACTCTTGAAAATCTATGTATCTTGACGGAACTAAGGTATAATCGTTATCTGCTATTGTTTTTGCTGATACACTCTTTGAAAATCCTGCAATATCTGTCTTGTCAATAATGCAATCAATAGCCTTCTGCATTTGTTTATCAGTGAAAACCTTGACTTCTTTTTTGTAAGTTCGTTTTTCATGGCACGCACCGCCATACTGCCCGTTTTGCTCTCTTTGTTCCATTTCGTATGTCTGCCGCATATCTACAAAAGAAATATGTGTTGTGGATTTCTTTTTATTGAATACAATAATGCAGGTTGGAATACTCGTTGCCTCAAACATTTTGTCGGGGCAAGTTACGACTGCTTCTATAAGGTTTTTTTCAACAAGGTATTTCCTGATTTCTTTTTCCTGCTTGTCGTCTGTAGATAAAACACCGCAAGGGAGAAGAAAAACCGCCTTACTGTCAATCAAATCCAATGCAGAAAGTATAAAAGCGTAATTAGCATTGCTTTCCGGTGGCAAATCACAATTTGAAAATCTTGGCTGTATCTGTGCAAATGGTGGCAAAGTCCATTTCATATTGTATGGCGGATTAGAAATTAAAGAAATTCCCACTTTCTACCTCCTTAAAAAATCCGTACTTCTTGCCCTTGCTTATTTCGTATGTATGGAATACTTCTTGTTGTAAAACATCAGCATGATAAATAACACAAGAAATATTGCGTACAGCCATATTAAATAGCAAAAATGGCATTACATTTTCGTCAAATTCGTACAAAATAAATTTCAAATTGTGGTTTTTGTTCCACTTTTGGATTGTCAATGCCCCACTTCCTGCACACATATCAATAATGGTAGCGTCGCTGTTTCCTACAAGTTTCGCCATAAAATCAGCAAGCGTTTTAGGGGTATAGTCTTGCATTTTCTCTTTTCTGTCCGCTAGATAATACTGAAATATCATCTGCAACCAATCGACCGATAAGTTACATTCAACCAATTCTTGAAAATCATTGTATATTTTTTCGTTATTATTCTTTACGACATCAAATAGCTTTTCAGGCATTTCCGAAACATCTTTTATGTCTAACAAAGAAATAGTTTTTTTCATTAATTCTTTTAATTCCATGCAACCACCTCCAATCTATGCGAATGGTAATTCCTCGATGCCACTCGGGCTGTTCACAAATCCGTCATCATCCGCTCTCATGCTTAAGTCAAAATACAAAAGCCTGCTGCTTGTCGGCATATCCATAAAAATATCCTCAAACTCTGTATATTCAAGATATATACTCTCAAAGATATTGAATACTTCTTCGATATACTTATTAAGTCTCTGTTTACCAAATCCAAATTTGTCGTGCAGGACAAGAGCCGTTGCAGCAAGGCAAGCACTCTGTACTTTCGGAATGACTTTGTTTTCAACCGCCGTTCTTACCTCTCGGCTGATTTTATCGTGTTCAATCTTTCTGTGTGCTCTGTCTAAGTTCATCGTCATCCTCCACGTTAACCCGCACATACTTAAACCCGTTCAGTTTCCCGCTTCGTTTTAAAGATATGCTCTGCTGTACTGTTTTTACCTGCACTCCGCCGTACTCAGCGACTTGGTAAAGAGTTCCAACCACAAGCGGCAATTCGTACTTATCCGCCGTAACGGCCATATATAGCGTCATTTTTCCGCCTCCATCCTCAAGAGTTGCCTGTCTACCTTCGCTCTCTTAATGTCCTCGACCTGTTTTTCACAGTTTAAAAAATAATATTTAAACTGATCCAGCATTACTTCCACGTCGGCGATCTCCTCTATAGCGTGCTCCTTCGTGTCCGTCCCGTTGATATAGCCCCGCAAGGCCTCCTCGCACTCGCCGAACTCCTCAAACAGCTTTAACGCCTGACCTGCTTTACCGTAGTGCCTGGCGATCGTTATCTCATCGGCTTTTAATTTTACTTTATCAAGATCGATCATTGTTTTCCCTCCCGTTTATTACAGCATCTCCTTAATTCTTTCAACTGGAACAACGAGCATAATTCCCGTTCCACTCTCATCGGCAAGGGACAGCGTTGTCCCTCTATCGTCTTTCGTAACTCTTGCCGTTATAACCTCCGACTTCATTGTCTGTTTTTTGCTGTCAAAAACAAGCCCTGATATGTCTTTTATTTTTGTATTCATTCCGTTTCCTCCCATTTTATAGCCTGTCCGCACTCACCACAGTATCTAACATCATTCCAGTCGTCAATTATATTGCTGCAACAAGGGCAATATCCGTAGCTTATTTCAGATCTATCTTCTCTGTTTAAAGGCTCCTTTGGTATCTGCTTTTTAAGTGCTTCTATCGCCATATTTAATACTTGGCCTAATTCACTTTCAATATCATCAAATCCGCCTTTATATCTCCCATCTACCATTTTGGCGGTTTTCGGATAATTGTTTTTTAAAACTTTAATCGCTTCCTGATATGTCATTCTTCTTCCTCCTTTTAACTTTCTATAACTAATCTGCATCGGCTAAAACGCCTTATCTTCAAGCGTTTCAAGTCTTTCTATAACTAATCTATAACTAATTTTTAGCCGGACAACCGCTTACTCGTTTTCCTCATAGTCAAAGCCTCCGCAAAGTATTGTTATGAGATCGCCTTTGTTGAGCGTTTTTTTATCGCCAAAGTTTTCAAGTCTTACAAAATTCGGGTATTTCTCTGTAACTCTGTAGCGCCTCTGGCCAATTCAAAATTGTTGTCCGATTTTAATGTCGTTTATGGCTTTTCGCTGTTTTGATATGATTTCATCTCTGTCTCGTTTATCTGTTCCGAAGATCATCTTTCACCCCTCCTTAATCATTTTCGTTTTACCAAAGGAAAATATACATCCATTCCTTTTTCTGTAAGAAACATTTGTATATTTCTGTTAATATTGTCATTTAAACTACCTTTAGTTCTCTCCGTCAAGTGTTCTCTTAACTCGTTCACACACTCCGCGCACAAATTTACAAATATATAAAAATCTGTCTCATTTATCAAACTGCATAATTGCCCGATTGTAGTTAAGTCGTGATGTTCTTTTTGTTTAAAAGTATAAAATTTAAAGATTTCATCACATTGACATTCCTTTCCACAAACATCACATTTATAGATTTGATCTTTAATTTCATTCGTCATATTTTATCCCTCCTTGCCCGGCGTGTTGACACGATACATCTGAGAGTTGATTGTGTATAGATTCAGCTCATCGTTTCGCCGGGCGTTTAATATCTATCCCATCACCGGCCGGTGTTGATAGCTTCACGTTTTTCTTTTTTTAACTTTTCGTAGTCTCTTTGCCACTTCAAGATATACTCTCTGTTTTTTCGATAGTATTCTTTCTTTTTCTGTCTTCTTCGCTCTTTCTGTTCCTCCGTCAGCTGTCGCTTTTTATACTTCCCCTCTCCCTTTTTTGCTTTTGGCGGGATGTATATGCCAGCCGTCCGCTCAGCTTCGTCTAACTCGCTCAGTTCTTCTTCGTCAACATCTTCCCTGACGCAATCCTCAAACTTGCAGTTGAAGCAGTCTCGGTCGCACCCTTGCGCTCTGGCCGGAACATCAGCTATGTCACTAAGGTCTACGTTTAACGCATTTGCAACTCGCATTAAAGTGCTCTTTTTGACATCTTTTCCGGTTAGGATGTAGCTGATCGTCGTCCTGCTTAAGCCTGACTTTTTTATCAGCGTTTCCCTTTCGATACCGGTTTCAAGCATAGCTTTTTGAAGTTTAATTACATCCGCTACCACCCTTCCACCGCCTATCTCACACAATCCTTATATTTACAGTGAAAGCAATCATAATCACACTTAGCCTCTGACCTTTGTTTTTTGACCGTTGACCAGTCCAGAACGATGTCATTAAGCTCCAGACCTAACGCCGCCGCTATTGTCTCCGCCGTCTTTCGTCCTACTTCTTTTCCACACGACGCCGCCAACACTGTATGATTGCCAATTCCTATCTCCCTTGCGAAAGCGGCCTTTTTCAAGCCTCTTGCCGCTATCATCGTTGAAATCTTTTCGCCGTCTAAAATCATATTTCCGCCTCTTTTCGCGTTCATTCAACCTTTATTCCTGTGATTTTTTCAAAAATTCCCCTGTCAAATTCAGGCAATGTTTTAAAAAATTCAATTAATCCAGCAGGCATATCTTTATATGCCTCTATATTAGATATTCCTGAAATTTTAGGCGCAGGTACATCTTTCCACGATCCTCCGTTTTCTTTTCTTAAATCAAAAGCGTTCGTAAACTTTGGATACCAGTCATCTCTTAACTCTTCTATTTTTTCGTTTATCTCTTCAAATCGGCTTTTTTTGACTTCTTTGTTAAAAACCCGATTCTGACCGCTTGTATTTAAACACATAATAGATTCCGAAAGGCCCTTGCAGTTTTTAATGTATTTGCATTTATATACGCCATACGAATCCTCAATGCCATAGCCGTCGCTTATGCCATAGCCGTCGTTTATGCCATAGCCGTAGCTTATGCCATAGCCGCCGCTTATGCCATAGCCGTAGCTTATGCCATAGCCGCCGCTTATGCCATAGCCGTAGCT
>ERZ1090861.303-NODE-303-length-31332-cov-6.101193_pt1 | contig 31332 bp, 16 predicted proteins | sample MGYA00478482_ERZ1090861 | MGnify/ENA primary metagenome ERZ1090861 (study PRJEB33644, sample SAMEA5815744) | chicken gut metagenome | biome: Chicken; feature: Gastrointestinal Tract; material: Caecum | place: Ireland | collected 2019-01-01 | study: A study of the... | reverse complement strand
CCACCGTATATACCCATTACTCTGCGGAATTTCAAATGCGGGAAGCGGAAAAAGTCCTATACCCCCTGCCTGTCTGACCGCTTTTTCTCCCCGATTTTACTCCCAAATCTCTCCCCAATCTGCTTTTTTTAGAAGCTTTTAAGAAAACTCGGAATGTTTAAGAATAAAAAAAATGCACGGTTTTGTGACGTTGTTTCGCAAAACCGTGCGCTTTTAGCTATAATTTAAAAACACTCGCAAAAAGCGGAAATTTAGTGTCAAGGCTTTAATCACACAAAAAACAATCCAAGGTTAACCGCCACCCCCGAAAAAAGTTTTATCCCCAAAATATTGTAAGATTTATACCAAAAAAATCTTATTAATACTGATCTTAGTTTGATAATCATCGTTACAAAAACATCAAAAAATTTTGCGCTATCGTTAAAGTTTTCCTCTCCCCAGGTTCAACCTGTCCTTGTCAATCGTTAATTTTCATAAGGTCAAGCCCTATTTCCGTTTTTAATTATAACTTTTAAGAACGCCGATATAATTTCAACGGAAAGCAAAGTCCCTGAGGGCGCAACTGAGAATGACGGCCGGTCTCGTCCGCACAGCCAAACAGATTGTTCCGCGTCATCACCAGTTCCAGTTTCAGCTCCCCTTCTTTCGCACAGAATTTCGCGCGATAGGGCGGAAACGCCAGAATATTTCCGTTGGCATAGGCTACCGCACAAGCGATATCCTCCGTCTCCACGCAATATTCTCCGAGAGGCAATGGCGCGTTCAACACAACCCTGCCCCCGTAATACGGCAGCCCCTGCGAGCAAAAATCACCCGCGCGCAACCGTTCGGGCAACGCGGTGAGCACATCTTTCTCCGTCCCCGTCCGAACCCCGAATTGTCCGCAGAGATACACGGCCTCCACGTCCGTTTCTTCATAAAAATCAAATGACAGAAGCAGACTGTTTTCTCCTTTCCGAAAAATTTCCCACGGCAGGGAAATCAGCCTGAAACAACTGTCCAAGTTCGTTTTTCGGTCCGGTGAGGACGGAACGGAAATTCCGTTCAGACGTATTTCCGGATTAGAATATTCTTCCGTCATCAGCATCGCTTCCGACGGAAGCTCTTCGCAGTCAAACCGGAACAAAAGGGTCAAACGGCAATATTTTTTGTCCCGCGGCGGAAAATACTTACGCTTAAACCAAGGCTGCACCATTTCTCCGCCTCGTATTTCCAATCCGCAACGAGCCCGCAGTTCTTTATCGATTTTCAGAACGTAATCGCTTCCCTGTCCCTCTCCGTCTATAAAATATTCCGCTTTGTCCAGCACGAGAAAATTCGGTTCATCCAGTTTATACGAAAAACTTTCCGGCACACCCACGGCTTCGGACGGTAAAAGAACCGAGTGTTCGGGCTCCTCCTCTCCGGTCAGCAGAACAGCAAATTCTTCGTCCGGCACAAAATGTTTGTCTATTTTGATTTCTCCGCCATTCCGGATATACTCCGCCGCGCGCCACTCGCCTGTCCGCAAATCGAGAAGAATACAGTTTTGCAAAGTGCAAATGCGCAATGAGGCGTCAAATTCTTCTTTGGTTGCATTCAGGAACAGAATAACCCGCTCGCCGTCCCCCTCCCGCTCGGTCACAATCAGACGAGTATCTCCCGTCTCCGCGACGCCGCCGTGAATGCGTCTGTACACTTCTGCGGGCTCGAACGGGAGACGCCCGGCCAAAGCCAGTTCCCCGGAAAAATCATGCGGCAAACCGTCCAAATATTGCGGCATTTCTCCGACGACATATACTGTTCCACCCTCCCGCAGAAAAGTTTTCAACGCCGAAAGCGTGGTCGAGCGCAAATGCAGATTCCCGCAAAGAATAATTTTTTGATACGACGCATTCCCACAATGAAAGCCGGATTTGTCCGCGCTTCCGTATTTTGCAAACAATCCCTCGTCGACATAATCGACAGACGCACCCCGCAAAAGCAGTTCTTTATACAATCCGTAGTACTCATTTTCCAGTTTGCGGTAAGCCGGATCGGTCACCGCAAAACAATTTTCGTAGGAATACATGTTCGTCAGTCCCCACGCAGATTCCACGGGATTGATAATTGCCGTGTCTGTAGTACTTTTCCCCCACGTCATCAGATAGTGCATGCGCGCGAAATAGTCCTCCACGGCGGAAAAATCTTTATACCAGGCCGATTGATGCAGAAAAGACGCCGGATAATCCCGCTTTGCCTCTCCTTTCATCGTATACCAGGACAGATGCGGGCAGCGCAAAGTGACCCCCGTGGCGCTTTGCCAGTCCCCCGTGCGTTTATAATCGGCAAAACGCATCTTCCAACCCGTTGCCGCATACAGTTCGTCCAGAACGAACTTCTTACCCAGTTGCCGTGCCGCCGAACGAACCAGCGCGGGGACGTTATACGCATAATTCTCCTCGCAGAGATTATCCATGCCCGGATAATCCATGTATTCGTAGTAGCGCATAACGCTTCCGCACATCGTCGTCTGCGCGGACAGCGTATCCTCATGCAGGACATGCCCCGTTACGAGAAGGTTGTTCTTTTGACACCATTCGTGATAGGGAGCCGCAAAATTCTCCAGAAACAACTCCTCTTCCACTTCAATGAGGTCGTACATTTCCTTGCAGAACTTTTCGCCCGCGTGCCCCAGCCACAAAAAGGGCAACCGCTCTTCTATCCTGTACCCTCTTCGCTTTTCAAATTCCTCAAACAAACAATACGTATAGGGAATTTCAAGCTCCTTTTCGGGTTCTTTTCTTCCGAATCCGTTGAGCAACGGCCCCCGATGCGGCTCGTCCGTAAAAATTCCGACGATCTCCTTTCCGAATTTTTCTCCAAGTGCTTTTTTATACCGCTCATGCGTCAGTTCAATAAACCGGTCCGCAGCCGCGCGATTCATGGTATCCAGATAGGTATATCCGTTGTAAAAGCTGTCTTCCTGCATATATAAATAGCGACAGACAAATACCTGCTCCCCCGATTTTGCCTCGGCAGGGACTGATATTTTCCGACAGCTCTGCGCGGCACGCCCTTCTTTTTCCACGGCAAACAGCCCGAGAAAATTCTCGGGCTCCGTAAAACCGGCCTTTGACGGCACTTCTTCGAGAACCATGGATTTGGCACGGAACTCCTTCGTCTTTGTCACCAGTCCGCCGCAGGTTCCGCTCGGCCAGCGGTCTTCGTCGTACAGATATGCCTGCATCCCCTGGTCGTTCAAGAGCTCCGAAGCATACCCGACCAGCCGCATCCACTCGTCCGACATGTATTCCGTGGCAAGTCCGGTGCGCGAATGCAGAAACGCGCCGCCGAATCCCATTTCTTTCAGACAGCCGATCTGAAAGGCAATTTCTTCTTTTTTAAGCTCTCCGTTCCAGGCCCAGAACGGCTTTCCGCGGTATTCCGGGCCAGGATTCTGAAAAATTTTCCGATCCATGTTTCCGTTTCTCACCAGATAATTTCAATTTCCAGCGGCTTTTTGAGAATACGTTTTTCGACGGCGCCGTTTTCCGTAACCCGCCATTCCGCCTCAACCGGCCCGAACGGCGTAGGCAAAACTCCTTTCGCGTATTTCAGGCCGCCCGGATGCGGCTGAAAGCGCACCGCTGCATATTCCCGCTCCGGCACCAGTCCGAGCACCGTTTCCGACAAATATGCGATCACCCCGGAAGCCCAGCCGTGACAAAGGCTGTGTCGAAAACCCTTGTAGCAAAAAGCGCCGCAATCCCCGTGCACGTCCTTTTGTCCCGGGCGCGGCAATTCGTCGACCGAAGCCGCATTCTCCGCCCATTTAGGAGCGAAATCCTCCCAGAAAGTCGTCGCTCCCAGCGCCAGCATTCCGCCGTAATACTCTTTCAGCATTTTCATCGCCGCGTCATACTCTCCGTATGCCGCGCAGGCGGACAGGATTTCGTAGCTCATAAACGTGGACATGCCCGTTGCCCCGCCCGACAGCAACAGAGAGCGGTATTCTTCCGTCTTCTCCCCCGCCCAGACTCCGAGCGCCGCAATCTGCTTATAGGTATGCGCGCGACAATCGCTCTTTGACAGTCTTTCCGCAAGAAGGGCACAGCGGCTTCCGTCCCGGCCCAACGCGCGCAAAATCTCCTCCGCCGCTTTTAGCGCCACCCGCAAGAGATAATTCACCCCCGCCAGTTCATCCCGGCGTTTGGCTTCCTTTCCGCCCGGTTCATAATGCGTGGGCCAATCGATGAAATTATAAGCGAAATGCGTCGCCCCGTTTTCGTCCACCGCCTCTTCAAACTGCGAAAGCAATCCCTCGATATAAGGCAAATACTCTTCCGCAAACGCGCGGTTTCCGTTCAGCCGGAAACTCTCCCGCAACACGATCAGCCACCACATCGAATACATGGGAATTCCGTCCATCCATTCGGGCAGCGGCGTTTGTTCGCAGGCCAAGCGAAGCGAATTTTCCGTTTCCGGCACCGGCCCGTACAGACACAAAGCCGCTTTGATCTCGGGATAGAGATCGCCGACCCATACCAGCCGATCGCGCTTGATTCCGTCCCAAAAATACCCGTTTTTCAGGCACAGACGCAAGGTATACGCCGCCGTATTCCAGATTTCGTTCACGAGAGGATCGTCGCATTCAAAACATCCCGGTTGCTCGCGTTCATCCCCATCAAAGACTGCCACTATGGCCTTGATCTCAACCCTGCCCCCTTCCGGGACGTCCATACGAATAAACCGGAACCCCGTTCCGCCCAAAGTCATATCGGAATAATCCGGCAATTCCGCCTCCATATCCCGCAGGGCGTGATCGTTCGTCGCGTTTTTTTCTCCGAGTTCCGCGCACGTCTCCGTCAGTGATTCCCCGAAACGCAGCCGCACCCGACGGATTCCCTCCGCGCAGTGCGTGAGAATCCGCACCCCACCGGACAGCTCCCGTCCGAAATCGAGCACGATAAACGCCGGCCCGGTCAATACGGCCGTATTCTGCTCCGAAAGCCCGATCTGCAACGTCTTTCTATCGAGCAACGCCCCGGCATTTTTCACGCCCTCGCTTAAACTGATTTTTTCCGGATAAATATATTTCATAGTATTTTCAGAACAAATTATTTCAGCGTCACCGTCACTTCATGCGCCTCGCCATCGGAGAAAGGCGGCACGACATTTCCTTCAACCGACCTGCCGTCGATTTTCAGAATAACCCGGCTGCCTCCGGAATTGAGATAAGTGATATGCAGACGACTGCCGCGATAATTTCTCCATGCCTCCGCGCGCTTCCAGCCGCCCGGCAATGCGGGTTGTATCCTCAGCCCGTCATAATCCCTATGCAACCCCAGAATGCCTTCGTAATAACACATCAGCCCCCAGGCAGAACTGCCCGTCTGCCAGGAAAACCCCACCTGCATATCCACGGAAGGATGTTTCAGATAACAATTCGTAAACACATACGGTTCGGTTGTCGTCACGGATGACGGATTGGATGCTCCGTCCGGCGCAATTTTTTTCAGGGCGTTCACCGCTTGTTCCCCTCTGCCGAGCCGACAATCCGCCATCACCTTAAAACATCCCGCATGATTGTAAATACCACCGTTTTCATACACACCGGGCAACATTCCGCTCATCCGGCCGACGCTTTCGTCGTACTTTTCGTAACTCGGCGCACACATGGGTATGCCTTCCGCCGTTTCCATGCCGTCCATTGCCGCTATGACCTTCCCCAGACGCTCCGGCGGACACACCCCCGACAAGACTGACCAGCTTTGGGGATTCACATAAATTTTGCCGCCGTTTTCGCTGCTTTTGTCGCCGACGACTCCGAATTTTGAAAAAGCCCGAACGTAATATTCTCCGTTCCACGCTTTTTCGTTCACTTTTTCGGCGAGTTTGTCCTTCTTTGCGCGCCAATCCGCCGCCCGCGCATGCTCCCCGAGACGCTCTGACAGCATTTCCAATTCGTCATAAACCTTGCAGATCAGCATTGCCATAAACACCGATTCCGCCTGACCGTCCGGAATGTTCAGCGCGTCGTTCCAGTCCGCATGGTGGATTCTGGGCAGCCCGTGCGGCCCGTAATTATCCGCCCGGCCGAACCACTCCGCCGCCCTTTCCAGGTGCTCCTTCACGCTGGCTTCGCCGCCGTCCAGCCAGGGCATCCGCTGCTCCAGATACCCCATGTCTCCCGTCTCTTTCAGGTATCCGCAAATTGCAAACACCAGCCAGGCCGACGGATCAGAATAGATATTCGGTTCAAGATACGGATACCAGGTAAGCACCGAATGCCCGTCCGAGTATTGATGCGCCACACATTCGTCAATGGTTTTCTTCGCCATCGGAATGTCGAAATTCAGCATCGCCATCGCCAGCTGCGCGTTGTCCCGCACCGCTTTTTTGCCCAGCATACAATAGCTGACCTGGTGTTCCGCCCAGAAATTGAGAATGCGTTCGAACTGCGGTTCCGGACATTTGGTGCGCAGCGCCCCGAAGCGTTCCGTTTCCGTCGCCTTGCGGACAATCTCCTCGCACTCCCCGATCAGGCGGTCATATCGCGCGATCAGCGTTTCCCGTGACCCGATGAGTCCCAGCACATACCACACTGTCTTTTCTTCGCCCGGTTCCAGCTCGATTTCATTTTCCAGAATTCCGCCCCGCTGACGTACCGTTGCGCAGGAATTCGTGCAGTCCAGCCCTTTTTCCAGAATGCGCGGCTTGGTCTGCGTTCCCATTGTGCCGATGAATTTTTCGTAATTGCCGTCGTAAGCCTTGACCGGCTCGCTGGACACGATATAGCCCGAACTAAGCGCATGCGGACGATACGGGTTAAGGTTTCCGTTGTAAATTCCGTTCACCTGTTCCACATATTCGGTAGCGCTCGTCGTCACCGCGCTGTAATACACCGGCTGCGCATATCCGTTGAGATCGAACGCCGTCACCGCGAACACGTCGATCCGCCGCCGCACTTTCGAACGGTTGACGAGGGTCACCTTCCAGATTTCCCGCGTATCGTCCGGTGCGATCGCATAGGTCACACTGCCCGCGATTCCCGAAAACTCCGAAGAGATCCGGGTGAACTGCTGACCGTGCTCGCACCGATAACCGCGCACTTTGTTCAGCGACGGGTATCCCGCGATATTCCAGTATTTTTTGCTCTCCGCGTCCCGAAGATAGACAAACGAAATGAGCGGGCAGTTCAGCGTCACCTGCACGGAATTTTCATCGATGTATCTCGACCAAGGCACCCCGAAATGCGTGACGCTCATCACATAGCTTTTTCCGTTGAAGAGATGATTGCTCCAATCCTTGCCCGTCTCCGGCTCGTAAAGCGTAAAAATTCCCTTTCCGATATCAAAACGATAATTCATTTTTATTGTCTCCGGCCCTCCGGCTCAATAGCCGTACGAATAGCTGAGCCGTCCGATCGGCGCAGAATCGCCCGAATTGTAGTAGCTCAGAATGTCTTCTTCAGACGTGACGTTGTCCGTCACTTTGAAAGAGAAGGAATAATTTTCTGCACTCAGCCCGAGATCGGACAGGCGAACGCGCACCTGCATGATGTTTCCCTGCACATACACATCGCCCTCGGCGATTTTCTCCCATTCGCCGGAAGAGGTCCGGCGGCTGACAGACGTAACGTTTCCGTCCGTCGCCTTATTCAGCGCATACTGGTATCCGAAAAGATTTTCTCCGCCTGCATCCGTACCGATATAGATATTCATCCATCCCTTGTCCCCGGCAACGGGCGCCGTAATGTCGTTGAGCGCCGTCACCCGGAAATACAGATACTCCCCGTCATGACACACGGTGACGCTTTCTATGTCGTTGCGGTTCGTATCGTTTACATAGTTGAACGAACTGTCAAACGCCGGATGATCCCTCTTCACCGCCTCGCCCGTGAAATCGCGGTAAGCGTTGCCCGCAACCTGCCACTGCGCCGCGTCGAAATCGGCGACATCCACCGTGACCGGATCCACGACATAATGCACCCCTTCCGCATATTTGAACCGACGGAGATTCTGGATGGTCTGCATGTAGTAATTATCCCCGAAGCCGTCGTAGCAGGGTTCCATATCGCGGGAGTATTCCGCATTGAAATTGTCCACCATAAACGCCTTGCCGTCATTGTCGAGGAATTTGGTGGCCACCCATTCGTTCCATTGCGTGCACAGGACATATTTGATCATTTCCGAATGTTCGCCGGAAATCGCGCGGTCCCACTGGGCCTGATAATTCGGTCCCTCGGGCACCAGAGAAGAATCGTTCACCATGCGCGTATAATCGAATCCCTTGCCCCGGTTGTTGGTCGTTTCGCTGAATTTCGTGGAAGTGTGCTGCGCGCAGGAGACATTGATAAAATCGGTGTGAATGGGTTGCGGATAGGAAAACTCCACCCAGGGCAATCCAAGCCGGAGGGAGGACTCGGTCGGCCACTGGCGATATCGGAAATCAAACGTCGCCTCGATCGCCGCTTCCTTCTCATCGTCCGCATCCCACATCGTTGAATACATCTGGGTAATCATCGGCTTCCCCTCGGGCGCAAACCAAAGCTCTTTGTACTTCCCCTCCTTATAATACAGATCATAGACGTGCTCGATGCACTCCTTGTCGTTGGTGGCAATATAGTACATGAACTGAGGCACATCCCAGCCCTGCTGGCGGTACTCATCGAGGATCCGGAGAATCAAAGCCACGGTATCGTCGTACAGCACGCCGTTCGTCGTGTCAAATACCAGGAAATCGATTCCCGCCATCGTCAGCATTTCGATCTGACGGCGGATGACCCATTCGTCGTTCGACTGGTAGTAGCCCCACACCGGTTCTCCCCAGAAATGCGCGGCGTCCACAGGCGAATTTGCGTCGTTGGTGTAATAGAAATTATCGAGGTTTTTGCCTCCGTCTGTGATTTTATTGATGTCGTAAATGCCGGTATGATCCCCATGCGCCCCTAAGGTGAGGAAAAAGAACATCCCGACATACAGCTCTTTGTTTTCCGAGTCCGCCGGCAGAAAAACCCTGCCCAGATCGTCTGTCCCGGAAAGATTCAGCCGGGTGTATTCAAAATCGTTCAGCTCGCGGACGTCTTCGACGCGCACGATCTCTTCCGGGGACGACCCGTCTGATCCGGAATCCGCTCCGGAGCCCGTATTCGCATTTCCGCGCCCGCAGGAAAACAAGGACATTCCCATCAGACAGCTCAACGCGACGCTCCCGATTTTTCTGTATTTTTTATCCATAACCGTCTCCGTCCTTTTTCAAAAACTTTTCAGCCTGTTTACCGCTCAGCCTTTTTTGTTGCCGAAAATATAGGAAAGCCTCCCGATCGGCGCGGCGTCGCCCGAATTGTAGTAACTGAGTATATCCGTCTGATCGAAAATATTGTCGCAGACTTTGAATTCCATATAATAATCGTTTCCCGTCAGCCCGAGGTCGGACAGCCGGACGCGCACCTGCATGACGTTTCCTTCCACATATACGTTGCCCGTACCCACCTGGCGATAGGAATTGCCGCCTTTGCTCTTATAAACCCAGGTGGAATTGCCTTCCACCTTCCGGTTGATGACATACTGATACCCCAAAAGGCTTTCTTCCCCGCCGTTTTCCGTGCGGATGAGTATGTTCATCCATTTTTTGTCCTCTGCCGTATAAGAGGTGACGGGCGCCAGCGTCTCCACGCGGAAATAAACGTACTCCGCGTCCCGGCATACCCTCGTCGTCACAATATCGTTGCGGTTGGAATAATCCGTATAGAAAAAGGACGAATCAAACGCCAGCCAGTTGCGCTCTACGGCCTCTCCCGCGAAATCTTTATAGACGGCAGCGCCTTCCCATTGGCTTTCGTCGAAATCGGAGACGTCGATCGTCACGGAAGGATTCCGGTAAACCTTCTCTTCTTCATAGGCATATTCGCGGATATTCTGAATGGTCTGCAGATAAAAGTTGTCGCCGAACCCGTTTTTGCAGGGTTCCAGATCGCGGGAATATTCCTCGTTGAAATTGTCGCACATCCAATATTTGTCCGAATCGGAATAGTACCCCTTTTCCGCCACCCATTCGTTCCATTGGGTCAAAAAGACATATTGCACGCTTTCATCCCCGAGCGCGGTATTCCATTGCTGCTGGTAATTGATTCCCTCGCGGAAGCGGGAGGAATCGTTGACTTTGGCCGTGAAATCGTACCCGCGCCCCCAGTTTTTCACCGTATCGCTCATCAGAACGGTCACCGCATGCTGCGCGGGAGACACCGACATCCAGCCGTTGTGGTTGTACTGCGGATAAGAAAAATCAATCCACGGCACTCCCTCCTCTTTATTCGCCTCCGTCGGCCACTGCGAGAGCTTGAAGTGGAAATATTCTGAAATTTCCTTTTCCAGCGCGTCGTTTTCATCCCAGACGAGAGACTCCTCTTTGGTGATGATCGGCTTGCCTTCGGGCGCAAACCAGAGCGCCGAATATTTCTGATTTTTATAAAAAGTTTCGTATAGATGCGTGATCGTGGCCCGGGAGGACGAATTGCAGTAGAACATGATTTTCGGAACATTCCACCCCTGCGCACGGTATTCTTCCAGAATATCCAGAAGCGTCGTCACCGTTTCGTCGTAAGTGACCGCATTGGTGCAGTCCAGTGCGAAGAAATCGATCCCCGCCATCGTCAGCATTTCCACCTGCCGGCGGATCACCCATGGATCGGAGGACTGATAGTACCCCCACACTGGCTCGCCCCAGAAATGCGCCGATCCCACGGGCGATTCCGGCGTATTCCCGTTAAAGTTTTCGAGATGCGCGCCGTAATCGGTGATCTTCGACACATCATAAATGCCGTCATGATTCCCGTGGTACCCCAGAGTCAGATAGAAAAACATCCCCACATACCGGTTTTTATCCGTCTTTTTTCCGTCCGAACGCCCGAACGAACGGCCGTAATCGTCCGTCGCCCCCACATTCAGCCTCGTATATTCCCAGGCGTCCAGCCCGCGTTCATCTGCCGGAAGCCCGCTTTCGTCAATGGCCTCTGCGGAAGAAGAGCTTTCGCTCTCTTCCGTCTGCCCGACGCCGCAGGCGGAAAACGCGGAAACGGAAATCGCCGTCGCCAACAGCCATGCCATCCCTTTTTTGGTCCGTCTTTTCATCTTCTTACCCTCTTCTTTCCGATCTTTCATCGGAAAGGGGAGAAAACCGACTGTGTTTTTCTCCCCTTGCCGTTATACGACTTTTCAAAAACTGTCGCCGGACGTTCAGTCTTTCCTGTTCCGTCTCTTGCTTCTGAGTGCAAACGCCGCGCCGACAGCCGCCATGCCCATGACGCCGAGCATTCCGAGCGCCGAACCGCATCCGGCAGAAGTGCCGCCTGCATTTCCGCCCGCCGAAGAGGAATCGAGATCTTCATCCCCGCCGCTGCTGTCCTCGTCGTCCGCTGTCACGGTCACGGTAAAGGTCACCCGATCGGTGTTCACGGCAAACGAGCACTGATACTCGCCGGGGACGGAGGCATTGAAGCCCTGGACCGCCGCCGAATTGAAAGTGATCGTCTCCTGACCGCCGTCTTTGTAGGTGACGAGACAGGAATACCCTGCAGCATCGAAAGCCTCGCCGACTTTATATTCCGTCTTGCCGAGCGTCAGCTCCATAGCGCCCTCTTTTGCCTCGCCGATGATTGCATTGATCGCATCGCGGGAACCGTCCGAAGTATACAGTCCGTCCACGTCCCCTTCAAAATCCAGCGGGCGGATCCAGCGGGTCAACGTGGAAGTTGCGGGATACGCAACCAACAACACGTCCGTTTCCAGTGTTGCGCCGGGAACGCAGTAATACCCGCCGGCAGCCGCCGTTTCCTGCGCGTCTCCGGTAGCCCAGTGGTCGGCCCTCGCCGTGACGAACGTGAAGCCCTTCTTGAACTCGATCGTGCGGATATCCGCTTTGGTGAGACAATCTTTGACCAGACCGTTTTCATCCTTGAACTCAGCCGGCACGTCCGCCGCGTCGCCGTCCGATTCGTAAAATCCGATGAGAATGGTGGTTCCGTACTGATTAAGGTTGCGGATCTTGTAGTTCGCTTTCAGTTCGGTGAGCGAAACTCCGTTGATATACACATAGTCGCCCATGTTGTAATCGGTCGTGCAATCGATGTATTCCAGCGCTTTGACGGATTCCTCCGTGCCGAAAATATCAAACTTGATTCCGATTCTCTCGTTGATGTCGGAAACAATCGAATATGCGGAAGAATCAACCGTAAGTTTGACTCCATTCGTATTTTCCACCGTATAGGTGAATTTGTACTCAAAATTCAGATAAGTGATGGTTCCTTCAAACGTCCCCGCCGCAAAGGTCTTCGCGGAGAGCATCTGTGCCGTAACGGGTACGTCCTGAACGCTTCCGTCGCTCATCGGCACGTTTTTCAAAATGAGCCCTTCCATCTCGTCGCCGCAGGTATATTTCTCTTTCACGCCTTCCAACGTTACGGAATCCGCTTTGTCGAGATCCACCACAATCGCCTGATAATCCACCTGGAAAACAACTTCCACGCCGTTGACATTGCAGACGACGTCTTTCTTGCCGTTCTCGTCGGAATCGAAAGAAGGCGCCGTGATCATTTCCGTCTTTGCGTCGATCGTAGCGGTATAGTTGTTTCCGGACGCATTTTTATCCGTATAAGTAACGTCGAAAGTCAAGCCCGAAAAATCAAATACGTCGTTCTTGAAATAGAGCGTCTTATCGGGCATGGTCGCTACTTCCGCGCTTTCCGTCGAGCGGACGAACATCCATTTCCCGCCGAGCTGCACCGCCGTCATTGTGATGTCCTCGGGCAGCGCCCCGCCGAGCTTCACCCCGGTGTTCGACAGCATGTGCATTCCCTTTTTCAGAGTAATCGAGGTGATCTTTCCGTTGTTCACTTTATAGTCGCCGTCGCAGTGAATGCGCAGACAGAACGAACCCGTTCCGTACCAGCCCAGCACAAACCGGGTCAGCCCCGCATTTTCCGTTTCGTTGAGTTCTTTGAAACTCTTGCCGTTGATAAGGACGTATGCGTTCAGATATTCAAATTCGTCCGTACCCTGCTCGAACCACTTTTCGCCGAGCCCCTGCCACTGAGCTTCGCCGCCCAGACCGCTTTCGCTGGTGACCAGCCACAGGGACAGCCCCGCGTCGTCCGCAGTCTTTCCCGCGCCGTCGCTGCCCGCATAATAGCCGTCGATGGGCACAACGTATTCTCCTACGTTGTCGTTGTCGGGATTGACCACCGTATAAGTGAATTCATGGGTATAATTGAGGTATTCGATCGTCCCCGTGAACTCACCGGCCATAAAGGTCTTTGCTGTGAGCATGGTTTCGGTCACCGGCACATCCTGCACCGTTCCGTCCGTCATCGGCACGTTTTTCAGGGTGAGCCCGGTCACCGCCGTATCCCGCACATACGATTCCTGCACTCCGTCCAGAGTGATCTGGTCCGCTTTTTCGAGGTCTACGGCAACGGGAGCGTAGTTCACGGGAACTTTCACTTCCACGCCGTTGACATTGCAGACGACGTCCACCGTACCGGCTTCTGCACCCGTAAAATCGTAGGAGACGATCATTTCGTCCTTGGCCGTGATCGTGCCCGTTCCGCCGTCCGTATAAACCGCTTCAAAAGTCAGTCCCGTCTTGTCAAAGACATCGTTTTTGATATAATCCATTTTTACGGGCTGAGATTTGACGGTCACCGATTCGGTGGCGCGCACCGCCATCCACTTGCCGTCGATCTGTTCGATCGCCATCGTGATGTCCGCGGGAATTCCCGAGCCCAGTTTTTCGTCCTTCGTATTGAGCATCTGGAAGCCCTTTTTCAGCGTGACGGTATCGATGTCCCCCTCTTCGGGTTTCATAGCCCCGTCGCAATGAATGCGCAGACAGAACAATCCGCCGCCGTACCAGCCGGTCACAAAACGAGCCAGCCCCGCATTCTCCGTTTCGTTGAGTTCGGTGAAGGTCTTTCCGTTGATCAGGACGTATTCGTTATAGTAATTGAAACCTTCGCTGCCCGGATCGAACCACTTTTCGCCCAGATCGTTCCAGACGCCGTTTTCTCCGCCTCTGCCCCCTTCGCTGGTTCCCAGCCACAAGGACATGCCTCCGTCGTTCACTTTCAGATCGTTGTTTTTGTCCTCGGCATAATAACCGTCAATGGGCACCACATACATGCTGGCCGCGTCCGCGGAAGCCTCCGTCGGGCGCAGTTGAAGCAGCGAAACCCCGGCAATGGCGGCCCCTGCGCTTAAAACAGCCAACGTAAATGCCGCACCTTTGAATTTATACATAAATTTTCCCTCCTGAGCTCCGAAAAAATCGGATTTTTTGTATTAATTTTTTACGTCTGTGTTTGTTTTCGGACTTTAAGCCGGCCGACCGGCTGTTTCCTGACGATCCGCTGTCCGGGCGCCGATCAACCCTTGACCGCGCCGACCTGAATCCCCTCGATGAGATTTTTCTGATAGATGAAGAAAATTACAGCCGGAACTGCGGAAATGAACACGCTGACCGCCATGCGGATATTGGGTTCGGCCGTCCCGCCGGAACTGTTGAGCGAATCGTAATAAATCGCCACGGCAAGCGTATATTTTTCCTGCGTTTTCAGATAGACGAGAGGCCCCGTGAAATCGCTCCACACGCCGGTAAAAGTGCCCACGGCGATATAGATGAGTATGGGTTTGCACAAGGGCATCACGATACAGAAATAACGTTGAAGCAGGTTGGCGCCGTCGATCATCGCGGCGTTTTCCATTTCCCGGGACACGCCTTTCATAAACTGCGTCAAAAGGAAGATATTCAGGGCGCCGCCGCCGAAAATCGTGGGAATCATCAGAGGTTTCGCCGATTCCGTCCAGCCGAGATTGGCAAACAGCACATACTGAGGAATGGTGAGAATGGACCCGGGAATCATCACCGTCGCCATCATTGCGGCAAAGACAAATCCTTTGCTCCGCCACTCGACCCGTGCGAAAGAATAGGCGCAGATGGAGGAAGAAAGCGTCACCGCCACAATGTTGAACGCCGCAATTTTCAGGGTGTTCAGCGTATATACGAGATAATTGTTTTCGGAAAAAATCCGCACGAAGTTGGAAAACGTGATTCCCGAATGGGGAAAGAAATAGACGGGGCGGATGCTGGAAGCGTCATCGTAGATCATCAGGCTTCTGTTTAACATGAATATATAGGGAAACAGAAGAAAGACCGCCACCGCCGTCAGCGCTGCATACACGGCCACCTTTCCCGCCGTCTTCTTGCGGCGGGCGCGACCGGAAAGAGAAAGTACCGTTTTTTTCACAAGCATCCCTCCTCAATCATCCGCATAATAGACCCATTTATTGGTCAGAAACGTGACGGACGTAAACACGGCGATGATCAGGAAGAGCACAACACCTATCGCCGAAGCATATCCGAGCTGATGCCTGGTCCCCACGAAAGCCGTATTGTAAATTTTTACGGCGATGAAATACAGCGAATTGTCCACACCTTTTCCGCTGGAAGTTCCCGCTATGATAAAACTGGAAAAAATCTGCAGCGATCCGATGATTCCCGTGACAAGATTATAGAAAATAACCGGCGTGGAAAGGGGCACGGTGATTCTGAACAACCGGATAACGGCGCTTGCCCCGTCCAGTTCCGCCGCCTCGTAAAGAGTCCGCGGAATGTTTTTGAACGCGCCCAGCCAGATCACCATACTTCCGCCCACCGTAAACACCGTCGTCAGAATCAGCGTCGGCATCGACGACGACGCGGCGTAGAAAAACTGACTGGTGGGCAGATGCAATGCGCTCAGAATCTGATTGACTATTCCCGTTTCGGGATTGAACAGATCTCTCCACAGCAATCCGGATGCCACCCCGGGAATGACGCAGGGCAGATAGAACAGGGTGCGGAACACGCCGATCCCCTTCACTTTGCTGTTGGCCAAAAGAGCCAGAAAATACCCCAGGATCAACCCCAACGGTACATTGATGAGCGCATACACAAAAGTATTTTTGAAAATATACGGAGTGTCCCGGTCAAACGTAAACAGCAATTCGTAATTGCGCCAACCGATGAAATCGAAGGTGTTGAATCCGTCGAAATCGTAAAAACTGTATACGAACGCCTGTACGGCGGGAATTAACGTGAAAATGACGATTCCCAGAATGACGGGAGACGCGCACAAAAACCCCGCGATCTCCCCCTGCACCGCCCGCTTCCGGAAAATCTTTTTCAATTTTCCGAAAACGTCGGATTTTTCGTTTGAAATCGGTTTTTTCATGTTTACTCCTCAGAACATCAAATAGTACTCTATATCCGCCTCGCAGTCCCCGATGACCCGATCAAAAGTCTTTCCGCCGCAATATCCCTCGATCATCGTCGCAATGCAGGACATAATGTCCGTGGCGTATTTCGGATCTTTTGCCGCAACAAACGTCGTCCCACAGCTGTATTCCTGTCCGTAAGTATATGCCTCGGTGTTAAATCCGGCCTCTGCGTACTCCTTAGCCCAAGGCGCGTCACTATTTTGCATATCTACACGGATGGACGGATAATTAATATCGTTGTTCGCCAGGGCCGTCTGCCCTTCCGCACTGATGAGCTTCAAAAGGAACAGCACCGCTAGTTCTTTGTTCCGGCTTTCGTTGAATATGCTGTAACCCGCAATACCGCAGCCGATTTTGGGGGTTTCGTTATAATTGATCAGCGGGAAAGTACAGACATCAAAAACTTCCGACATCTTCTTTCCTTTATATTTACTCAACGCCGCAAGGCTGCTTTCTGTGATGGAAATAGACTGGGAATGAAACAGCATGATACCTTCGCCGCCGGCAAAGTTCGCCTGGTTGGACGCGCCTACGGGCGCCACATACTTCTTGTCGTACATGTACTTCATCAGATCGAGCGCCGCCTGCGTCTCCGGACTGTTCAAAGCGACGTTTCCCGCCTCGTCGAAATATTCCACTCCCATCGACTCGAAAATGGGATTGTAGTTGGCTTCCCAGTCAAAATAAGAATCCACGAGATAGAGCGAGGACATTCCGTTGTTGTCGAAATACAGGCGGGTCCAGTAGCAGACATACAGCATATCCTGCCAGGTCCAGCCGTTCTGAATCCTCGAAAGCAGCTGCACCGACGCACTCTCGTCCGTTATGTATCCTTCCGTATACTCGTCCTCGGGAAAATCCTTATCCGTGTATCCCTGCGCCTGACACCACGTTTCCGCCGCGCCGATGATGTCCTTGTTGTAATGCGTGACCACACGGTCGGCCGAACGGGGAATCATGTACTGTTCGTCTTCAAAATTATTCTTTCCCAACGTCCAGTACTGCGCGACGTAATCCGCTTCGTTGAAAATCCCCGCTTTCGTCGCCGCTTCCAGATAGGGATCGAGATTGAGCGTGATCTGCGCCTTGCTCAGCGCGAACATGTCGAAAGACGTCGTAAACCAGATGTCCGGCATGGTTCCGGGGTTTTTCTGCTCCGCGTTATAATATGTCATCAGCGTCGTCGCCAGCTCCCCGCTCATGCGATCGACGTTCACAGTCACATTCGGGAAATCTTTGTTGAATTCCTCCGCAACCGCGTCGATGATCGTCTCCTCGTTGTCGTAGGACTGAATGGTCACTTTCAACGTCGCCTCCGTTTCGGGATCAATGTCAAAACTGATTTCATCCGGACTGACCGAGGAATCGGGCCCGCTGTCCTTGTCCGCAAGGGGATTGCAGGCGGCCATTCCCGTCAAAGATACCGCCGTCAGCAAAAGTGCAAAAAATCTCTTCATTTTGTTGCCTCCTTATTACTTTATACTTATCACTGTATTGATTATTGTATTGATTATACTTGCCGTAAGGATACCGTCGTCACGCCCGCGCTTATACTTCAACCCATACCGTATACATCGGTATATAACGCAAATCGCATATATCAAGTTATCGCATGCGCGGAATTTCATCGGATTCCGTCGCGCCTGCGCACGCACTTCGTCTCGCAACGCGTTTACGCTCATATCGTGCCGCCCGCAAGGGTTCCCCGCATTTTACCCGGATCCCCTGCTCGTGCCCTTCCTCTTTGCAAGTTTTATCAGACACCATCGTGCATCATCAGACGTTGCCATAAATCCTTCGACAATCTTTAAAATTTTCATTTTTTGAAAAGTTACTCGGGTAACTCAATTTGCAATAATATTATAACGTACTTTCCGGGATTTGTCAATACCCCTTAGGCAAATTCAAAGAAAAATTTTTTCCGTCCTCAAAGGAGAATACATAGTCGCCTTTGAGCAACACATCTCCGATTTCAGCCACCCAGGTATGCAGCCATCTTTTTTCAATCCGAAAGAAAAGCGTCTGACTTCCGCCGGGCGGGAGCAGGAAAGTTTTGGAAAAAGCCGCCAGTTGTCTTCCGGCCTGCGCAAGACCGGGCCGAACGGGTTTGGAAACATACAACAAAGAGGCATATTTCCCCGCCCGCGCGCCGATATTCTCAACGGTCCTGGAAAAAAGGAAGGCGTCGTCCTCTTCCCGGACAAATTCCGGTTCGCCCCCGCGAAAACAAGTGTATGACAATCCGTATCCGAAAGGATAGGCGCAGGGCGTTCCGGTTTTCTCGTAATGGCGGTATCCCGTAAAAATTCCCTCGCCGTAAAAGATATGCAGCGGATCGGCTTCGGGAGGAAGAAAGGCGGGAGAATCCTCACAGGCAACGGGAAAGGTACAAGCCAGCCGTGCGGAGGGATTCACTTCGCCCGAAAACACCTTGCAAAGCGCTTCGGCGCACCTCTGCCCCGCATATCCGATAAACAGCAGCGCATCGGCTTCCGACGACCAGCTTTCCGATTCCACGGGATTGCCCGCATTGATCACGACGCACACTTTTTTTCCTCGCGCATGGAAGGCCCGAGAAACCGCAGAAATCATTTCCCGTTCCCGGTCATTCAGCCGGTAATCCCCCTTGCGCGCGGAATGGTCCTTTCCTTCCCGGGTCAGCCGGCCAATAAAGACCACGGCGCAGTCGCTCTCCTGTGCCGCCCGCGCGGCCGTTTCAGGCAAAACAACACATTCCGTCCCCCCGTCCTCAGGATTCTCATCTTCCGAAGCGCCCCGGCGTCGGGGAGGACAATCCGAATACAGCTTTTCCGCCGTCCGGCCCAGCGCAAAACGCGCGGAAAACGCGTCGCGAAAAGTCGGGTATGGCGCCGTGTTCACATCCCCGGCCCCGAGTCCGCCCACGACCGGGTCTTTTTGCGTATTGCCGAACAGAGAGAGCGTATCCCCGGAAAAGGGAAGCATGCCCTCGTTTTTCAGCAGGACAATACTGTCCTCTGCCGCACGGAGCGCGACTTCCGCATGCCGGGAATCGAGCTTTCCGGACGGAACGTTTCCTTTTGCGGCATGAGTCCGGCGAACCACATCGAGAATGCGACGACAGCACTTTTCCGTTTCCTCTTCCGAGAGAATCCCGTCCCGCACGGCGGCGACCACTTCCTCGCATTTTTCTGCGCTGCCTTCCATATACAGGTCGTTTTGTGCGCGTACCCGCTCGATATTGTCGCCGTCCGCCCCCCAGTCGCTCATGATCATCCCGTCATAATTCCATTCGCCGTAGACAATCTCTCCCGTCAGAAACCGGTTGGCATTGGTATACACGCCGTTGAGTTTGTTATACGCCGTCATAATGCACCAAGGCCGGGCTTCCTGCGCCACGGCGCGGAATGCGGAAAGATACACTTCCCGAAGCGTCCGCTCATCCACCTCCGAACTGTACTTCCCGCGTTCCGTTTCCCGGTTGTTACAGGCGAGATGTTTGATACAGGCGCCCGTCCCCGCACTTTGGACGCCTCGTACATAAGCGATACCCATAGCTGCGGTGAGGTAGGGATCTTCGGAAAAGTATTCAAAGTTTCTGCCACCCAGCGGATCACGCTGAAGATTGAGCGCCGGAGCCAGCAGAATGTCCACTCCGTAATCGCGGGCGTCTTCGCCGATACAACGCCCCACCTCCTCTGCCAATCCGATGTCGAACGAACAGGCGAGATTGCTTTCGCTGGGGTAGCAAATCGCAAATTTTTTCCCGGCTTCCGGGTCCAGACGGACGCCTGCCGGGCCATCCGCCATCACAGCCGACGGCACTCCCAGCCGGGGTAGCGGCATCGTACACCCCGCCGCCCCCTTGGGCCATATTTCCTGCCCCGCACGGGAAAAACCTACGGTGTAAGCCGCTTTTTCCTCCGGCGTCATGGCGGCAAGTATTTCATCCGTACTTTTCATCATTGTATTTTCCACTTCGGTTTCTCCCTCTTCCGGAATTATTTTCTTGCGTTTTCCGAACGAATCCGGCAGTATTCTCATCCCTGCCCGCATCTTTTCACCGATTGACATCCTTTCCGGATTATTCTTTCTTCTTTGACTTTATCAAACAGGCAATTGCCCCGAACGCGGCCGCCGCGCCCCAGCCAGCCGAGCTGCCGCAACCCGATCCGCCGTCCTTGGAGGAATTGTCCGCACTGTCATCGGGTGCCTCCGCGTTGACTTTTTCCCCGAAAGCCTGCACCTCAAACATACTGAGATTTCCGCCTTCATAGTAGAATGCAATGCGCAGATACCGGACTTCCGTCCCGTCGTACGTCTGTTCAAACGAAAGCTCTTCCGGATACTCCACATAAGTCAGATCCGTCCATCCGTCGTTCTCGCCCGTCCGGGCCTGTATCGCATATCCACATCCGATCGATTCGAAGTATATTTTCAGTTTGTTCAGCCGATACACTTCCCCGAGATCGACCTCCCAGTACCGGAATCCGGAAGAACCGTCGCCCAGTCCGCTCCAACGGGTCACAAAATCCCCGTCATTGGCTTTGCCGGGCAGATACAGACCTTCGCTGTAATCGCTGGACGAAGGCTTGCCGAGCAGAATATTTTCCTCCTGCTCCGTCGTAATCCCGTCCTCCTTGGACAGCCGGTCTATTTCCGTCTGCGGCACGCATCTGTTTTCCACGTCCTGCACACAGACATCCTCCGCGCGGGTCACGGAACTCTGCGAACGGATATCCTGCACGGACGCCCCTGCGTAATAGATATATTCCCCTTTTTCCACAATCCAGGCCGAACTTTCCTCGTCGTACGATTTGAGTTCCTCGTCCGTCACCGTCATCGTAAGCGTTTCGCTTTCGCCCGGCGCCAGCGTCTGCGTCTTGCTGAACGCAATCAGTTGTTTGGACGGCTGTTCCAGCTTGCCGTCCGGTTTGCCGACGTAAATCTGCACCGATTCTCTTCCCGCGACCGAACCGGTATTTTTAACGGAAATCCGAAGCGTAACGCTTCCGTCTTCCGCCTGTTCCGCCTGCAATTCTCCATATTCAAACGTCGTGTACGAAAGTCCGTAGCCAAACGGATATTCCACGTCCACGCCGAATGTATCGTAATATTTATATCCGACATAAATATCCTCTTCATAGACCACGCGGTCCCCGGCGCCGGGAAAATTTTCGTAGCAGGGAGAATCGGAGTATTCCGTCGGCCAGCTGATCGCCAGTTTCCCGGAAGGATTGACTTCCCCCGAAAGGATTCTGGCCACGGCGTTGCCGGTATTCTGTCCCGCCAGCCCCGCATACAGAATAGCGTCGGCGCAATCGCTCCAACTGGCGGTTTCCATGGGATTGCCGCTGTTGAGGATGACAATCACCTTTTTCCCCTGCGCCCGGAACGCCTCGCTTGCCCGCTCAATCAGGCTGAGTTCTTTCTCGTTCAGCCGGTAATCTCCGGCAATGCTGGCATGGTCTTTGCCCTCTCTCGTGACCCGGGACACACAGATAACCGCCGCGGAAGAAGAAGCCGCCGCTTCCGCAATGATCTCGTCGCTTATCTCCATTTCCTGATAATCCTGTTCGGGATTCTCGTCTTCCGTGATTCCTATGGGATTGTTCTGACAGCGTTCGTAAAGGAGTTTGAGTTTGGCATTAAGGGTATAATGCCCGCTCTGTTCTAATCCGTCCATAATATTGACGGAATCTTCCACGTTCACATCGCTCGCGCCGAGGCCGCCGATCACGGTGTGTTTCTGCGCGTTGCCGAATACCGCCAATTCCCCGTCCGCCAAAGGCAGGGCGTTGCCGTCGTTCTTCAACAGCACCATGCTCTCCACCGCCGCATCTTCCGAAATCTGACGATTGCGTTCGTAATCGAGCTTTCCAGAACTCTCGTATTCCCGGAAAGAAATCGTTTTGACAATCGCGCGGAGAATATTTTCGCAACTCCTGTCAATCGTCTCTTCCGAAAGCGTGCCTTTTTCAATCGCCGCTTTGATCGCATTTTTGAAATTTTCTCCGCCCGGCATGTAAATATCGTTCTGGCCTGCACCATTTCCACATTCCCGCCGGCGGCATTCCAGTCGCTGACGACAAAACCGTCAAAGCCCCATTCCCCGCGCAGAATGTCCGTCACCAATTCTTCATTGACCCCGGTATGCTTCCCGTTCAGGCTGTTATAACTGGTCATCAAAGACCACGGGGACGCCTCTTTCACCACCATTTCAAAAGCCCGGAGATAGGTTTCCCGAAGCGCCCGCTCGGAAACGATCGTGTCCGTTTCCCCGCGGCGGGTTTCCTGGTTGTTCCCCGCAAAATGCTTGATCGTCGCTCCCGTGCCTTCCGATTGGATCCCCTGCACATAAGCCGCGCCCATTTTTCCGGTCAGATACGGGTCTTCCGAAAAATATTCGAAATTGCGCCCGCCGAGCAGACTTCTCTGCAAATTCAGCCCCGGCCCCAGAATAAAATCGATTCCGAAATCCCGGCTGTCCCGTCCGAGCGCCGCGCCTACCTCTTTTGCCGTTTCCGTATCCCACGAACAGGCCAGAAGCGCTTCCGACGGATAAGATATTCCGTAAGTATTCGTAATTCCCGCATTTGTATCAATCCGTACGCCGACCGAACCGTCCGCCATCACTACCTGCGGAATCCCCAGCCGCTCGATCGCATACGTCCCTCCGGCCACGCCGGCAGGTTGCAGATTCACCCCGGAAACGCTGTATCCGGTCACCAGCTCCGCCTTTTCTTCCGCCGTCATCTCATTCACGACGCATTCAATGCTGTCTTCGGCCAGCTGCACCACCGAGTCTTTCATGGGAATCTCCTTCTCGTCAAATAACATTCCTTCACTTTCCGTCAGGCTGTAAACGACACTCACATCGCCGGAACGGCATTGAGCGGGCCAGCTCAGGGCAAAAGATTTCTTCTCTCCCGCTTCAAAAGTTACGCTTTCGCTGCTCTCCCCGACGACCGCTCCGTCCTTTTCCACAACAATCGACAACTCCGCCCGGCCGCTAGCGGAAAAACAAACCTCCGTCTGCGCCGATGATCCCGAAACGGAAATCGTCTCCACCCAAAATCCCGGCTCGCCCTCCGCGCGCACCGGAATTCTGCCGTCTGACCATCTGCCGGTCACGGATACCGCCGCCAGTATGACGGCTCCCGCCCCGTACATCGCCCGGACGGCAAACCTCTTCTTTTCCGCTCTCATGCAAACCTCCTTTTTCTGTTCCGAAACTCTTATATTCGCTTCCCCGACAATTTGTTACCCGCGTAACAAATTGCGGATTTTTTAATGCGGCCACCGCCGCATTAAACTTTTCAGATTTTTGCTTTTCCGACAGACTCCTGTTCAAGAAAGCTGCTTTGACTGCCGTATTCCAGGCCGATGCCCCGGTCCCCGCGCTCGATGCAGTCGATTACTTTTTCCGCCATCAGATTGCCGAACTGAAATTTATCGAAAGAAATCGTCGACAGCCTCGGAGTTGCATATTGAAGCATATTCACGCCGTCAAACCCCACCACGGAAATATCATCGGGAACCCGAAGTCCCTTTTCGTACAACAGGCGATAAAACCCGAACGCAGCAAGATCGTTCATGACGAAGACGGCCGTTGCATCCGGATTTTTCTCGATAAACGTCTGCCCGCACAAATATCCGGCCATTTCCGATTTCAAAGTGAAGTCGTCATTATACACGACGAGATTTTCATCCCCGCAAAATCCGTACTTTTCCAGCAATTTTCTGTATGCGACACCACGCTGATCCTGGTCAAACCGCTTTTTATCCACCAGTGAAATAAATCCCACTTTTTTGTGGCCTAGCTCGCGTAAGCGCTTCATCGCGGTATCCATCGCCAAAACATGGTCCTGAACGAACGAAATTCCGCGACTCCTTCCGAAATCAACAAACACGGTTCTTTCGGAAACCAGGCTGTTTATGAAACTCTCCGAAACCACGTTGGTCGTAAAATTGAGAATCGCGTCCACCTGCATCGCGTCATAATTGACGACGTCGTCGGTATTTTCACAGTTTTCATGCAAAAACGTAACGACAATATACCCCCGCCTCTTCGCATAGTTTTCTATTCCGCGTAAAATCTCCATGTGAAAAGGATTGACATAATCGGTGATGACGATTCCGATGATATTCGAACGGCCCAAAGACAGACAGCGCGCTATATGATTGGGCGAATAATTCAGCCGTTCGGCCGCGTCTTTCACTTTGTGCGTAAGTTCTTCCGAGACATGTTTGCGCCCTATAAAGACGTTGGACACCGTCGCCACCGATACCCCCGCAAGTTTTGCCACATCCGTTCTCGTTGCCATTTCTACTGTTTTACCGCTTTTTCCTTTATTTTCTTTATTTTACCACACCTTTCCCGCAATGTCAATAGATTTGGAAAAAAATTTTTTTGTTTTTTCACAGTTCAGAAATATTTATAATAAGTTACGCGAGTAATTATTTTTATTTTTATTATATTTATACATTTTGAACATCAACGCTCGACTTTGACAAAACGCCATTTTAATGCTGAAACGTCGCCTGAAAATAATAGAGAGCTTTTCAAATGCCCCTCAATAGCAATCGTCTCACGCGGGATTATAAAAAGCGGCATCTGCAATCTCCCAATGTCCGTCTGTTTATTAAAGCGCCCCCTGCCGATAAAAATTTTTTTCAGTTTATCAATTTTGAAAATGCAAATGGCCCTATTGCAATACAATTTTTACACGAATAAATTGATTTCTTTCCGAAAGATTTCTACACGAACTCCGGCCTGCCTATAACGGCCGTACAAAAGTGCGAAAGAGCGAAAAACTAAAGCGACTGGTAATTCGGGCCTAGCCGTCATAGTTGCTTCTGCCGCATATACGCATTCCTCTGCGGAATTTCAAATGCGGGAAGCGGAAAAGGTCTTATACCCCCTGCCTGTCTGACCGCTTTTTCTCCCCGATTTTACTCCCCAATCTCTCCCCAATCTGCTTTTTTTAGAAGCTTTCAAGAAAACTCGGAATGTATAAGAATAAAAAAATGCACAATTTTGCGACGTTTATTCGCAAAATTGTGCATAATTGGCTGGGGTAGCTGGATTCGAACCAACGAATGACGGAGTCAGAGTCCGTTGCCTTACCGCTTGGCGACACCCCAATATCTGTGAATCGGAAACAACTCGTTCCCTATCTCTTATCCTGCGTTATTTTATCAAACTTTTTGCCTTTTGGCAAGCGTTTTTATATGCCTTTTTTGATTTTTTTCAATTTTCCCTCAAAAAATACTTTTTCTCCCCTTTTTCCCCTCTTTTGCTCTGTTATTATATCCTTGTAAATTCTTTCATTCATGAGGTAAATTCTATGTTGCTCAGCCAAATCGTCGGAAAAAACGTATTCTCCGGTAAAAGTCTGAAAGGGACCTGTCGCGGCGTCTCTATTTCTTTAAAATCCCGCGCAGTCAAATATCTTCTTTGCAGCCGGGAAACGGCTCAAAACAACGATTACACCGAATTTTCCGTCAGCGTCGGTTGTATTGCCTCGGTGAATGACGCCGTCTTCCTCAAACGCATGCGCGTTTCAGAGCCCAAAAATTGTGCCCGATTTTTTACGGGACGTCCCGTCTATTCGGAAGAAGGCGCTTACCTGGGTATCGCATCCGATCTCGTAATGGAAAATTTCACCGCAACAAAACTTGTTACCGATACCGGAAAAAGTTATCCCGCCGCCGCAATTTCCGCACTCGGAGACGCGGTACTTTTAAAACGCGAACCCTTATTCCCGCTCGGCAGTATAGCCACGGCAGACCTTCCCGCTTCTCCCGATGTCATCCGCGCCGGAACCGTCATCTCTCGCGCGACTTTGAAATCGGCCATCGCTTCCGAATGCCTGATTCGCCTGACCCTCAGTGCTTTGCCTGCGCCTTATACAACGAATCTTTAATCCAAAGCCTCCACACGCCCATAAAACAAAACGCGAGTCCTTTGAGACGCCGCGTTTTTCTTTTGCCGAAAATCAATTAACTTAAAGCGCATATTTCGCCGTCATTTTCAGGACTGCGGCGAGACAATCGTTCAGTTCGTGCACTTCTTTGGCCGTCAGCAAATCCTTGGAAGCATACAGCGTGATCGTCCGGGAAATTCCTTCCGCTTCCAACCGGTCTCCCGGCGTCAATTCCGCCGCTTTCAGTCGGGCGAGCATTTTCCGCACATGATCCAGGCGGAGCTTTCCGTCTTCCAGATCATATTCCCCCGCCTTTTCTTCCGGCGGTTCCGGCCGCAATGCGGTGTTCAGCCGATCTCGCACAAACGTATTTTCCCGATCGGGCAAAGTGAACACCGAGCGCCTGTTTTCTGCCGCCCGCTTTTCACGGCGAATCCTTTTTCGTTCCCGCACCGACAAAATCAGCAACAGGACAAAACACCAAAACGCGGAAACCGTCGCAAGCAACACGCCGAATATCACGGTATCCCACTCCGAAAAGCCCGGAGATACCAATGCCGGCAAAAAACAAAGCCCGTCCGTCGTTACGGCAGCAGCGACGAAAACAGACGCCTTTCCCAGTTTATATGCCAGAAAAAATTCCGCCGCCAGACACAGCAGCGCAACAACCGCCAGTCCGGCCGGTTGTACGCCGTCAAAAATCCCGTTCAGAAAAGAAAAAACACGCATGAAGATACCGCCTTCCCTTTTTACGGGAGAATTATATCCTCAAATCAAAAGCCCTTTTTGAGTTTTTTTGTATTATTTTGTCTTTTTTCGGAGAATTTGGCGTTAAAATGAACGGGACAGGTATTTAATCACAAAATTTTCACTGTATTTTGACAGCCAATGCAACTCTCCCGGATTTCACATTTCCAGTTCAAACCCGAGGCGTATATTGATGATACTGCAACGTATGCGATCGGTTGAAACCTTCAATATTTTAGAAACCGCCTTTTTATAAAGAGAAAGCTGCGGCATATAATGCTCCTGCAAAGCGGCCTTGTCCCTGCCCGAATATTTATAATCGACAATCCGGACATCGCCGGAAGAAGAAATTGCCAAAAGGTCTATCGCCCCCTGGAAAAGCACTTCTTCCCCGCCGTAATCCCCCGGCCATACCTCCGCCGCAGGCAGAGAAACGAGAAATTTCTGCTCCCGGTACAACCGCATATCCGAAAACCCGGAAAACACGGGAGCCGATAAAATCCGCGCGAGCCGAGCCGGATCCAGCAGGGCGATTTCTTCCGCGCTCATGAGTTTTTCCTCCGAAATGCGCCGGAGTTCCTCATCGACCGCTTCACGGACATGGCCGGCCTCCGGCTTCGTAAAATCAAAATGTTCGAGAAAAGCATGATAAGCGATCCCCACGGCCGCTGTATCCGCCCGCTTTCCGACTCTTTCGCCGGCATTTTCTTCCGTCTTCTCCTTCTCGTCTGCATCCGGGGTTTCCGGGGTTTCCGGGAGTTCCGCTTCTTCCGCATCCTCCTCCGGCTCGTCAAACAATACGGGGACGGAATAGTATTCCCGGGAATATTCGCGCGGAGCACACTCGTCCGCACGTTTGTCCTCACGCTCCATCATCTCGGTGGCGGAACTTTTTACGGTCAGATTGATTGTTTGCGGCCAGGCATATTTCCAGGTGAATGCGCGGACGATTTCTTCCGAGAGTTTTTCATCGGGGGAGAGTACGAGCGCCTGCCGTTCCTGATAGGGCAGTTCGTCGTTCTCCTCCTCCGCGATATATTTCTCCCATACGGAAAAATCCACAAATTCCGAAAAGGATTTTGCATATTTCACATCGGACATCGGGGGACGGGAAGTAAAAATCAGGTGCAATCCGTATTTTGCGCGCGTCAGCGCCACATAAAACAGATTGAGTTCGTCCCGGATTTCATCCGCCTGACCGCGTTTCTCGCAGAGCCGGCGGAGCAACGTGGAACTGACGGTCATGGATTCCGGGCGATAACATTTTGGCGCCGGTCCGAACTCCTCGTCAAGCAGCACTTCATCGCGGTCTGCGCCGTGAAAAGGAGCGCTGAGATCGTCCAGGATGACGATGGGATATTCCAGCCCCTTGGACGCATGCATGGTCAGCACCCGGACAGAATTTTCCCCGCCGTTCTCGCTGTATTCGATCCGATTGCCCAGCGCCCGAAGCCGGTCGAGAAATGCGTGCACCGACAAGGGCTCCGGCTCCACGGTCTCAGCGATGAAACGGTGTATGCGGCGCAGGCACTCCTCTCCGTTATCCCGCGACAGAAGGCGCGCTTCCATCTGCGTTTCCGAAAGAATGCCGACCAGCAATTCCCCGGCGTCTTCCACCGCCGACAGCGAGCGGAGGTTATCCAGATATTCGTAAAACCGGCGCAGTTTTTCCGCCAGTCCGTCCTGAACTTCTTCCGAATAAGCCCGGCAGCAATCGCGGAAAAAGTTCTTTTCCGGGTAGGCAATCCGTATCCGCGCAAGGTCTTCCGCGGTCAGTCCCCCCATCGCGGACATCAGCGCGGAACAGAGCGGAATGTCCTGTTGCGCATTGTCGATGAGGTCGAGAATATCGATGAGCGTTTTGACCTCCGGATAATCGCAGATATTGACCGCCGCGGCCGCAGTGACGGGAATCCCTTCCTCCGTCAGAGCGGAGATCACCTCCGTGATTCTCCCCCCTTTTTTCCGGGACAGAACGGCGATGTCCGAATATTCCACCCGCCGGAACTCGCCGCTGTCGGGATCGAAATACCGGGCGTTGCGCTCCCGCTCGATGATGCGGCGGATACAGGCGGCATAGGAAGAAGCCGCGTTCCGCTGCTTCAGCCAGTTTTTCTCCACCGAGTACACGCCCCGGGGCCCGCCCTTTTCCGACTTCTCCTTTTCCGGAAAATGAATCTGTACCCGGCCGCTGTTCACCGCATACCTGCCCCCTCTCTCCATGACGGAACCGGAAGAATAATCAATCCCGGCAGAATCCTTTTTCATCGCCAGCACGAACTGAGCATTGACCGCTTCGAGCACGGCGTCGGAACTTCGGAAATTACGGGTGAGGTACAGGGAAGAGGCGTTTGGCGCCCTTTCGTACTCCTGCTGTTTCCGCGCAAAAAACACCGACTTACTGCCGCGGAAGCCGTAAATGGACTGCTTGATGTCGCCGACGAGAAACACGTTTTCCCCGCCCACCGCGGAGAGTATTTTTTCCTGGACGGGATTCACATCCTGATATTCGTCGACAAATACATATTTATATCTCTTGCGCACTTCTTCGGCGACGGCCGGCATGGTGAGCAGCGACAGCGCCACATGTTCCAGATCGTTATAATCGAGCAACGCCCGCTCCCGTTTGAGTTCGCCGAAGCGATCGTCGAACCGGAGCAGGTATTCCGCAAGGCATTCCGCAATTTCTCCCGAGGACAGGTATGCGGCGAGTTCCTCTTCCCGCGTCCGCACCCCCGCGTTTTCCGAAAAGATGTCCCTGACTTTATCCCGGATCGCGGCAAGGCGTTCGATGTGGGAAACCATTTCCTCGCCGTCTCCTTTCTTCTTTCGTTCCTTTTGGCCGAAGGCGGGGCAGGGAAGAGCACACGCGGAAAAATAGTCGGCGGAAGCCCCCATCTCCGCAAGGGCGGAAAGGATCTCTTTCGCGTTGCGTTCGGATTTCTCCCTTCCGACGGAAGAAAAGTATTTCAGTTCCGATTCCGCCAGCGCGGCATACCAGGCGCATTTCTCTTTGAGCAGAGCAAACAGTTCTCCCGCAATCCTGTCAAACTTCTCTTCCGTGAACGGAACGGAATTTTTCAGGAACTCCCGGTAATCCGCGCGTTGGCGCAATTCCTCATAGAGATCGGACAAAACCCCGCGCAGGCGGTTGTCGCTCTTCTTGCGCCAGTACACGGACAAAAGGCGGGTGAAGCGTTCCTCCCCTTCCTCATAGGCGTTTTCAAACACTTCGTCCAGCGCTTTGCTCTTCAGCTCCGTCCCTTCGGCGTCATCCCCGGCGATCACGGAAAAACCGCCGTCCACGCCCGCTGCAAAAAAGTGCGCGCGAATCAGCCGGGAACAAAAGGAATGAATGGTGGAAATGTCCGCCCCCGGCACTTCCGAAAGCTGTTTCCGGAGCGCGGCCCGCCGCTCCGCCGTGGCGGACGGATCGTTAATGGCGCGCACCAGTTCGCGGCGGAGTTTTTCCTTCATCTGCGCCGCGGCTTTCTTGGTGAACGTCACCGCCAGTATCTCTTTCACGTCGGTTCCGGAAATGATCAGGCGGACGATCTTCTCGATCATCACGGTGGTTTTTCCGCTCCCCGCGGACGCGGAAACGATGGTTTTCCCCGGCGCGTCGATTGCCGCCTGCTGTTCTTCGGTAAACTTATTCATCGCTTTCCTCCGTCCTTTCCTTGTCGGAAGGCTCCCCGGCCTCCGTGCCCTCCTTCTTCCGCCGTGCGATTTCCGCGATCGCGCGGGGGGTGATCCGCTCTTCCACCCGCTCCTGTGCCAGATCGTAATTAAACCCGCACATGCCGCCGTAACGGCAATAGGCGCACTGCCCTTTATACGGCGACGGAGCGATAAATCCGCCTTTCAGCTCCCGGGCGCCCTGCTCCGCTTCATAAATCGCATAGTCGAGGAAATACCCGAAAGTTTCCTCGTCCATCACTTTTTCCAGCCTGGAATTGTCACCCAGCCGGGCGTCGAAAAATTCGCTCTTCTTGTCCGCGGTGAGCGTTTTATCCCCCGCGAGCAATGCGTCCGCGTCGCCGTTCAGAAAGCCGCGCATGCGGAATTTGCCCTCTTCTTCCGCCGAGTAGGAAAGGGACGCGGGGAAATAGAACACCCCGGCCGGAACCCTCTCCCCGCGCACGGCGGACATATACAGTTCCAGCTGCAATCTCCGGCCCGTGTAATAAGAAACCGGCGCGTCGTCAATCGTTCCCGTCTTATAATCGATGATGCGGATATAGCGGTCGGTGCCGTCCACCCGGTCGATTTTTCCCCGGAAAAAGGGAGTGTGCACCGATTTTAACGTCTCATCCACACGGAACTCCGAGCCCCGGCACTGGCGGTACACCCCCCCCGCGACTTCCACTGCCGTAAGCGGCAGACTGCGCGAGGGAGAATAT
>ERZ1090861.300-NODE-300-length-31478-cov-15.376380_pt1 | contig 31478 bp, 29 predicted proteins | sample MGYA00478482_ERZ1090861 | MGnify/ENA primary metagenome ERZ1090861 (study PRJEB33644, sample SAMEA5815744) | chicken gut metagenome | biome: Chicken; feature: Gastrointestinal Tract; material: Caecum | place: Ireland | collected 2019-01-01 | study: A study of the... | reverse complement strand
TTTTAATCTGTGGCTTAACACCATTTTTTGCCATCTAACTCTGAAAGTCAGGTATTATACTGAGTCTTTCAACTGGTTGTCAAGGGTTTTTGAAAAGGACGAGGTGATTTTCAGTACAAAAGATTTCTCTCATAAAGTTATGAAAGAGGCAGTAAAGCCATGTTATAATTTTTCTGTTACCTCCCTAAATCTGGTAACAGAAAGGGGATGTGCAACATGGATACCTCATATCTCTTAGCCTATCGGGATTATAGCATATGTTTTTTCTATTTGTAATATGCAGCGAATCTTCTTCCCGGCCGGACTGTAACAGAAACCGTATGGTCACTCTGACATATTTTTGCAAAATAGATGTATTTTTTGTAATCCCAGTTATTCAAAAAGCATATACAGCGAAAGAATCATTCATCTTTTTTATCAAAATCCTTCCAAATGCAATGAGAGTGTTGTGTATCTTTAAGGATTATGGGATATAAGCCGGAAACCTTTTACAGTATCGGAAGTGCCGAAACCACTATACTAATAGAGAAAAAACTGGCTTAATATTTACAGGGCGGTTTTCTTTTTTATGCATTGCTATAAATAAAAAAATCGCATATAATAATTCAAGAAAATCAGAGAACAGCCGCCGCCTTTTCCCGCAATCTTCGTATATTGCTGGCGGCTCAAAGTCAAATCACGAAAGAGGTCTCTTATGAAATGAAAAGAAGGATTATAAAGTCTAAGCTAAAAGCTGTCTTATTACTGACCCCAGCTCTGGTCATGAGCCTGCAGACAGTACATCCTCTGGCAGCCGCTCCGGATCCCGGGGCAGCCCAGACCACTCAGGAAAATAACGAAGCTACCGCCGAAACCCCGGAAGCTGAACCCCAGGAACCGGCCATTCCGGAAAGCTACGAATGGGAAATTCAGTCCAACAGCATTCCCGGCTGGCCCCAAGGCCCTAAGATCATTGCCGAAACCGGCATCGTTATGGATCTGGATACAGGAGAGATCCTGTACGCCAAAGGGATCGATGAAAAACGTGCGCCAGCCAGCATTACCAAGATCATGACCGCCATGCTGGCCATTGAAAAAGTACCTCTGGACACAAAGATTACCTTTACAGATGAGGTAAACAATATTGAACCGGGCAGTACCCACATTGGCATTAAACCGGGAGAGACCCTGACTATGGAAGAAAGTCTCTACGGTATCCTTCTTGGCTCTGCCAACGAAGTTTCATCCGGAGTGGCAGAATATATCGGGGGAACTGTGCAGAATTTTGTAGACATGATGAATGAAAGAGCCCAGGAACTAGGCTGTAAAAACACTCATTTTGTTAACGCCAATGGTCTTTATGATGACAACCATTATACCTCTGCAAGGGATATGGCGCTGATCGCCAAGGCAGCTTTTCAGAATGAAACATTCCGTAACATAGTGAAAACGCCTTACTATATTATCCCTCCCACCAACATCACCCCGGAAGAGCGGTGGATCAACAACCATCACCGGATGCTCACGGAAGGGGGTATCCATTATGAAGGCTGCCTGGGCGGAAAGACCGGATATACAGAAAGAGCAGGAAATACTCTGGTCACCTATGCAGAACGTAACTCCATGCGCCTGGTCTGTGTAGTTTTGAAGGGAACTACAGAATATTACAACGACACAAAAAATCTTCTGGATTATGGTTTTAATAATTTCCAGAAACTAAGCCTCTCCTCTGATGTACTGGCTGAATCCGGCTCCCTGGCTTCTTATCTGAAAGATCAGGGATTATTAGACGCTGCAGTGGAAACTTCCTCTGCAGATGTTCCCGTGACCCCTTCTCAGGAGATCACCTGCCAAGCAGCCATCGAGAACAATATGCTGAACCTGGATTTTTACTATGGGGATACCCTTCTTGGCAGTTCCAGCCAGGAAGCCTCTCCGGAAATCCTGGCCGCCGCCCATACTTATGACCTCCAGCAGAGACAGAGCCAGCAGGCCCAGGACAGCCAGTCCGTGTCTGCCGAAACCAAAGAACCCTCTGACAGCTCTTCAGCCCCTGTAAACCATGACTCTCTGGATGGATTTTTTCAGGAGGCAGTATCTGTCTTTCAAAGCCTTCCCAGTTGGAAGTATCCTGCTCTGGGGCTTCTGGCCGGTGCATTTATTTTCTATATTGTGCTTTTGATCATTAAGATCCGCCGGGCGCTCAGCTCAAAAAAACGGAGAAAATCCAGGAAAAAGAAAAAGCACTAAATTTTCTGCATTCTCTAAGGAGACTATGAAGATGAAAATTACTTATATCGGCCACAGCGGTTTTCTGGCGGAATTTTCCAACTGCTGCTGCCTGTTTGATTATTACGAAGGAAAGATTCCGGAGCCTGCCAAGGATAAACCCCTTTTTATCTTTGTTTCTCACCGCCATCAGGATCACTTTAATCCGGAAATCTTCCATATCACCGGACCTGGGGAGATCCACTATATTCTTTCCTTTGATACCAGAAGATACATGAGAGACCGTTTGGAACTGCCTAACCTCCATTTTATGAAAGCTGAAGAAACTCTCACCTTAAACTGGAATGAGGGCGCCGGCTCCATGAAGGTAAAGACCCTGCGGTCCACAGACTGCGGCGTAGCTTTTCTTATACACACAGAGAATAAGACTATTTATCATGCCGGAGACCTGAACTGGTGGGTATGGCCGGGGGAATCCAAACAGTATAATAACAATATGACAGCGAATTTTAAAAGGTATACGGAATCCCTGAAAGATCTGGAACTTTTTGCCGCCTTTCTCCCTCTGGATCCAAGGCAGGAGGAATGGTATGACAAAGGATTTTCCTATATACTGGAAAATACGACAACCCGGTATGCTTTTCCCATGCATTTCTGGAAGGATTTCCCGGTGATCCAAAAATATCTGGAAACCCCTGCCGGAAAAAAATACAAAGACCATATCATTGTGTTAGAAAAAGAAGGACAGGTTATCCCCTGCCCGGAAGATTAAGGAGGAAATCCATATGAAATTTCAAATGATCCACGAAAACTATAATGTAAGAGATTTAGGCCGCTCTCTGGCCTTTTATGAAAAAGCCCTGGGCCTGAAGGAAAAGCGCCGCAAAGAGGCAAAGGACGGCTCTTTTATTATTGTATATATAGGAAATGATACCACAGATTTTGAGCTGGAGCTGACCTGGCTCAGAGATTTTGACAGAGATTACAATCTGGGAGACTGTGAGTTCCATCTTGCCTTTGGCACTGCAGATTTTGACCAGGCCCACAAGCTCCACGAGGAGATGGGATGTATCTGCTTTGAAAATCCGGATATGGGAATCTACTTTATTAAAGATCCTGATGGATACTGGCTGGAGATCGTGCCGGAGAGATAGGACTCTAGAATTTATTTCAAAGAAAGTAATCACAAAAGCCGGACTGTCCAACTGAAATATTTAGTCAGGCAGTCCGGCTTTGCATTCGTTTTATACCGCTATCTCATATTTTTCCTTAAGCTTATTAAGCATACTATATTTGATCAGCCTCTCCCTCTGCAGTCTTCCCACAACAATTCCGGGAGCTATTCCCTGTTCTTCGGCAAATTTTACAACGCTATATTCTGTGTAATTTTCCCCTTTCCGAAAATCATCGAATTTTTGGGCTTCGATCAAAGTATTACCAGCCCATACATCTGCTGCTTTTTCATCTGCGTCAGACGTTCCATTTGTCTTTCCCACATGTCCAAGGATAATATGAGCAAGTTCGTGGAACAGGCTAAACCAGAACTTATCCGCGTCTTTACCTCTGGCAGTAAGACCCATCACAATCTTATTCCCGTCAAGAAAAGTTGCCCCCTGAAGAAAAGAGCCCTTTAAGTGTGGAAGGAATATCAATGCAATTCCATATTCCGCCAGATGCTTTTTAATCTTCGGGCAAAACTCTTCCGGTTCCAGAACAGTCATCTTTCGGATATCAGATATGGAGTCCATCAGTCCCTTAATGTTAATGGGCGCAGTTTGGATATTACGTGCCTTTATTTTTGCCTCCTGAGCCCATGCCATCAAAGCAAGATCGCCTTTTTCCGTAATAGCCAGTCGCCTGCAGGCAATTCTGGTAATCTGTTCATTTTCAAGAAGAGACAGTTCCACAACTTCAAAATACTTTCTCAGGTAGATAACCTTCTCTTTAACTGCTCTTGTCTCCGGAACCCACCCCAGCTTAGACATTTCATTATAGGGAAACTGCTTAGCTAATTCAGCGTCCGCATCCATAGCGTTTTCCATTTCTGCTTTAACCAGTTTTTCTCTGTATATGGCTTCCAGATTGTTCCAAAACTTTGCCGGCACTCCCAATACCATCTCTAATCTCACTGCTGTCTCAGGAGTAAGCTGTACTTCTCCATTAATAAGCCTGCTGATATGTTTCTCTGACATATCCATTCTGGCTGCAAATTCTTTCTGACTCATCCCTCTGTCATTTAGCTGCTCTTTAATTGTCGCTCCAGGCGGTGTTGCAATATAGCTGCGACTTTTCACCATAGTACTACCTCCTCTTCCTTTCTTTTAATGGTAGTCAACAATTTCTAAAATATTCGCAATTTGAATTTCAGTCCCTTTCTTCTCGAATACCAGTCTGTATGGATGGACCAGATCCATGGCATACTGTCCCTTCCTGTTCTGTGACAATGAATGGCATCTGCCAATATGAAACTGTATCATCATTTCTACGGTATCGGCAGCACTAATTTCATCTATACGCTGATGTATTTTTTCAGCCATTTCTCTGCCGTATGTTCTTTCAGCAGTTTTGGCATGCGTACAAACTTTTTCGATCCTTTTATTTTTGTACGTAATATCCAATGCACCACCTCTTTCCAAATTAACCTTTGAGGTAAATTAATAATAACATATTCTTTATGTTTTATCAAGATATCATTTACCTTATAGGTAAATTTATATATACTATAATGAGTTTTAATATATCAGTTCCATATCCCCTTGCAAGTAGCTCATAGGATTGTCCATAAAAGAGGCTTATCCCTGCCATAGTTCAGCAAGAATAAGCCTCTCCCTTTATTCTGTATATAGTTTAAACAATTTTCCTTCATGGGCCTTTAATGTAACTGTAAAATGTTTTCTCGCTTCGCCCAGTTCTCTTCTTTCCCACATATCTCTGATCCGGACAGTTCCTTTTGTTTCCAGTTGGTCCAGACTGATGGAGAAGTTTTCTTCCCAGTTTGCAATGTTAAAAACCGCCGCATAAACATTACCCTCTTCATCTTCTGCCCTCCACAGGATCATGTCATAAGACCTCAGTACTTCTCTTGCGTTTCTGCTTTTCTTCAAAAGCTCCAGAACCTCCGGGTTGGTTACAAGGCTCCTAGTCCAGGGATCCATATCTGTCAATTCGCAACCCAGCATCAATGGGGAACGGAAAATGCACCATAAGGTCATCATAGACCTCTGCTCTTCTCTGGTAAGCTGCGTCATTCTTTCTCCCATCCCATGTTCACAGCCTCTGATGGATAAATGTCCAAGGGGGAGCATATCGCAATCCGGAAAGCAGCCCGGTGCTACATAAGGGCTCCAATCACGGCACCTGTCGAACATTTCCATAATGTCTGTCCATCTGTCCCAGAAATCATTGGTGATCCGCCACATATTAGCGTTTTTGCAAAGATGTTCCGCCTTATCTACCATGGCCGGACCAGGAGAAAGGCTGAGGACAATGGGCCTTCCACAGGTGTCAATAGCCTTCCGAAGAAGCTCGATCTCATCTCCCCCATATGCAAGGGTGTTCTCATCATTGGGTCTTCCGTATTTTACACAGATATCATCCACCTTGATGAAATCTACACCCCATGAAGCATATAATTCTATAATAGAATTATAATATTCCTGGGCTCCGGGTTTGGTAGCGTCCACCCCGTACATATCCGTATTCCAGCAGCAAATAGAATAGGGATGCGCAATGTTCCTGGCTGTATACGGTGTTCCTTTCACAAGGGTATTTTTAGATACTGCCTGGCGGGGAATCCCCCTCATAATATGAATTCCGAATTTCAGTCCTTTATTATGAATATAGTCTGCGATTTTCCTAAATCCACCTTCTGCTGCAGATGGGAAACGGTTTGGCGCCGGAATGACTCTTCCATATTCATCCATACAAAGATCTGCAAATTTCCGGTAATGGCTGGAGTCTGCCAGCGGTTCGTACCATTGTATGTCACAGACAATATATTCCCAGCCAAACTCTTTCAGATTTTTCGCCATATAATCTGCATTTTGCAAAAGTTCTTTTTCTGTTACTGCCGCTCCGTAACAGTCCCAGCTGTTCCAGCCCATAGGCGGCGTCAGGGCAAATTCATTTTTGTTCACGGTATTTCTCCTTATCATAATTTCTTATAACTATTTTAATACAAACTTAATTTCCCAGCATTTTACGGAAGACATCTCTCTGTCAGACGTGTCTGCAGCCTTTGGCGTAGGCAAATATACTGTTACCCGGATTTTTTCAAATGTGTTAAAAATCAGTTTTCTTCAATATATCAACTCTCTCAGAATTGACTACGCTATGTATCTTCTTACCAATACAGATCTGAATATGACCGACATAGCAATGGAGTGCGGGTACCACAGCCAGCAGACCTTTAACAGGATCTTTAAAGAACTGTGTTCCTGCACTCCAAAAGAATACAAAAAAATCCATTATAAAAATATTGTTTTTTAGCCCAGCGGTTCAATCTCTTTCCGATAAATATGCCGCCTGAACACCAGGCACAAAGCCAGGGAAAATATTTCCGCAAAGGGAAATGCCCACCACACTGCATCCAGTCCGCCAAGCTTTGACAGAACAAAGGCTGCCGGCAGCAATACACAGAGTTGTCTTACCAGAGACATCCACAGGCTGAGCATTCCATGGGCCAAAGCCTGGAACAGTGAGGAAGATACGATATTGAAACCTGCAAAAACAAAGCTCAGACTGATCAGACGCAGCGCAAGAGTTCCTATATGGACCATGTTCTCTGAAGCGTTGAAGATTGCCAGGAGCTGAGCCGGGAAGAACTGGAATATGGCAAGTCCCAGCAGCATGATCCCGGTAGCATAGCAGGAAGCCAGGAATACCGTCCTCTTGATCCTTTCTTTTTTTCTTGCCCCGTAATTGAAAGCCACAATCGGTACCATTCCGTTATTCAGGCCAAAGACCGGCATAAACACAAAGCTCTGAAGCTTAAAGTAGACGCCGAATACCGCTGTTGCTGTAGGCGAAAAGGAAATCAGGATCTTATTCATGCCAAAGGTCATTACCGAGCTGATGGAAGACATCACAATTGACGGCACTCCCACGGCATAAATACTCCGGATAATTTCTCTGGAAACACAAAATCCCCGGAAAGTCAGATGAAGTTCCCGGTTTTTCTTTCGGTTCACCACAAAGGCTACAATGCTTGCAATGATCTGACCAAGAACCGTAGCCAGGGCAGCCCCCGCCACCTCCATTCTGGGAAAGCCGAAAAGGCCGAAGATCATGATCGGATCCAGGATTATATTTATAATTGCTCCCAGCATCTGGGTCCACATGGTATAAATCGTTTTTCCTGTGGACTGCAGAAGTCTTTCAAAAGTAATCTGAAGAAACATTCCAAAAGACATGATGGTGCAGATCCGCAGATAACTTGTCCCGTAAGCTACGATCTGAGGGTCAGAAGTCTGGACCTCCATAAAAAAGCCGCTGCCAAGGAGTCCGGCCACAGCAAATACCCCATAGCTGAGCAAAGCCAGTAAAATTCCGTGATTTGCCGTTTTATTTGCCCGTTCATACTCTTTCTCTCCCAGGCTTCTGGAAAGAAGTGCATTAATACCTACGCCGGTTCCCACCCCCACTGAAATCATCAGGTTCTGAATAGGAAAGGCAAGAGAAACTGCTGTTAATGCGTTCTCGTTTAGCTGTGCCACAAACATACTGTCTACGATATTATATAAAGCCTGTACCAGCATGGAAATCATCATCGGTACAGACATGGTAATCAAAAGCCGATTTACCGGCATGACCCCCATCTTATTTTCTTCTTGTCTTTCTTGCGCTCCCATAAAAGCCTGATCATCCTCCTTCGTAAATCTGATTATTTTTCCTGGTGTCTCCGCTGACGGCGTTTTTTTCTGAGGGCATCTCGCTTATCCCGTATAAGCTGTGCCTCTTCCGGTCCGATCTTTTTCAGCGTTTTTACCACATAATACTTCCCCTCATCTGTCTTTTTCAGCCTTGCTTTTCCCCTGAAATATCCATGGTCCGGACAAAAAGCCAGGCACATATGGGCCTTGGCATTCACAGAAAACCATCGAATCTTTTTTTTGGCTGTCTTCTGGCAGAGGAAACATCTGGTCCGGGTCACGTCCCGGTCTTTCATCGCCTCTTCCTTGGAGGCAAACTCTCTGGATACAAACTTGGAATATTCCGGAAAAACTGCATAAATCTGCTCCTGCCTGCTTTTGGGATTCTGATAACAGTCTATAGAATAATACTTCTGCATTTTCTCCGAAGGTATTCCCTTAAAAATTTCTGCAGTATAATATGCATCATTTAAGGCTCTATGAAAACCTCCGTCTTTTTTCATATCCAGGTAATCAATGGCGCTTTCCAGGGACCTGGCCGTCCGCTGCCCCTCATATGCCAGGCCGAATAGCTTTTGTATATCATAATAAAAAACCGGCCCTTTCAGCAAGTTCAGCATATGGTAATACTTCATATTTCTCTGAAGCTCTACCAGATCAGAAGAGCCCCATGTGCAGAACTTTGCTTCGGGACCGCACCATTTTATAAATTTTTTCACTGCTTCTGTAAAAGAAATCCCCTGTTCCAAATCTGAACCTTTGATGTCCAGGATCTCCTTTGTACGGTAGTGCAGTTTTTTATAAACAACAGGTTTTATCACCTGATGGAAAGAATCCGTGTAGTTCCGGTCTTCATCTAATTTTAAAGCTCCTATTTCTATAATTTCAAAAGGAAGCCTTTTATTTTCTCTTTCTTTCCCATAGGGGCATTGGTTCCACTCTAAGTCAAATACAATGTAATTCATTGCAAAACCTCCGTAGTCATTCTAGCAAAATATAATATGTAAGTCAATCCAGCCCCTTTACCTTTGTGCATTTTATGTCCATACTACAATTTGTACGAATTATTTTTGTAAAAACAAACAGTTTATAGAATGTTTCTCCCTGATTTTTTCTGTTAAAATAGATATAGAATTTTAGAAGGAGGCTGTAATCGAAATGATAATTATTGGTGAAAAAATCAATGGTTCTATTCCTTCCGTGGCAAAAGCCATCGCAGAACGGGACGCTGAATTTATAAAAAACCGGGCCCGCATGCAGGCTGAAGCTAACGCCAGCTTCATCGACTGCTGCGCTTCTGTTCCAGAGGATGTGGAAGTGGAGACTCTGAAATGGATGATCGACTGTATCCAGGAAGTCACAGATCTGCCCATCTCTATTGACAGCCCCAGCGCTCATGTATTGGCAGAAGTTTACAGCTACTGCAAGAGACCGGGACTTTTCAATTCTGTTTCCGGCGAGGGTGATAAGATCGATACGATCTTCCCTATCATGGCAAAGGAAGAGAACAAAGACTGGGAAGTTATCGCACTGCTCAGCGACAACACAGGTATCCCGAAAACCGCAGATGACCGTCTGAAGGTATTTAAATTTATTATGGAAAAGGCAAAAGAGTATAATATCGCTCCTTCCCGTATCCATATCGATCCTCTTGTTGAGATGCTCTGTACTTCAGAGGACGGCATTGCAATGAATGTGGAAGTTATCTCCACAATCAGAAAACAGTATCCGGATATACATATTACTGCTGCTATCAGCAATATTTCTTTTAACCTTCCGGTACGTAAACTGATCAACTGCTGTTTCCTGACACTAGCCATGAATGCAGGTCTGGACAGTGCTATCCTGGATCCTGTAAACCGTGACATGCTGGGACATATCTACGCCACAGAAGCTCTTCTGGGTCTGGATGACTATTGCATGGAATACATCGGCGCTTACAGAGAAGGTCTTATCGGACCGGAAAAGAAATAGGAAACATCTTTGATACTATTATTAATATGAAGAAACCATTAAAATCATTTATTTAAATAAGGAGGAATTTATTATGAGTCAGATTCAGAATGTTGCGGATGCTGTTGCTGCCGGAAAGGCAAAGGTTGTCGGCGGTCTTGTTCAGGAAGCATTAGATGCGGGATGTGATGCTACTGAACTGTTAAATGCTATGATCGACGCTATGGGTGTTGTAGGTGAGCGTTTCAAAAAGAACGAGATCTTCGTTCCGGAAATGCTGATTGCTGCAAAAGCCATGAAAAAAGGCGTTGAGGTTCTGAAACCCCACTTAGCTGGCGACAGCGCAAACAAATACGGCAAGATGATCATCGGAACAGTGGCCGGTGACCTTCATGATATTGGCAAAAACCTGGTTGCTATGATGATCGAAAGCGCCGGATTTGAAGTAATCGACTTAGGCGTAGATGTTTCTATCCAGAAATTCATTGATGCAGTTAATGCAAACCCGGATGTTAAGATTGTTGGATGCTCTGCGCTTCTTACAACTACAATGCCGGCACTGAAAGATACTGTTGCTGCATTAAATGAGGCTCCATTCCGTAAGAACATCAAGGTTATGGTAGGCGGCGCTCCTATTACTCAGGAATTTGCTGATGAGATCGGTGCAGACGCTTATACACCAGACGCTGCATCTGCTGCACAGAAAGCAAAAGAGCTTGCAGCATAAGCAACGAATTTATAAAGTAGTATTTGCACAGGACTGCTGTATGAACCTTCTGTACGGTTTCATGCGGCAGTCCTTTTTGGTATCATGTAAAAAAGTATGATAAAGGAGGATTCCTATGCCGCAAAAATACAAGCTTACATTTCGGCCTGAAAATACTTCCATAGAAGTTCCGGAAAACACCACCCTTATGGAAGCTCTGAAAGAGGCCGGGATCTTTCTGGACGCCCCCTGCGGAGGCCGGGGTACCTGTGGAAAATGTCTGGTAAAAATATCCGAAAACGAAGCAGACTGGACAGAGGTAAGGGCCTGCCAGACGAAAGTGAAAGGAGCTCTCCTGGTGGATACCGAGAACAGTCCGAAAAATCACCGGATCCTCACTTCTTCCAGCATCCGGCAGGTACCCTTTCGCCCTTCTTTTTCCAGGGTTCCGGACAAAAAAAATTATTACATGGCTGCCTTTGATATCGGCACCACCACCATTGCCGCCTATCTTCTGGACGGCCGGACAGGAAAGGAACTCTGTACCGCCAGCAGTCTGAATCCCCAGGCTGCCTATGGGGCTGATGTGATCTCCCGGGCCAATTATGTGCTGGAACATGGGCACAAAGAACTGGCAGACTGTGTCCACAGCGCTGCGGATAAGCTTATCGGCCAGCTTACAGAAACTGCCGGGATCCGAAGGGACGAGATTTACCTTCTGTGCTTTGTTGGAAATACCTGTATGCACCATATTTTTTTCCAGTATCCTATGGAATCTCTGGTAAGAGCGCCTTATGAACCTTCCCAGAAAGGGCTGATCCGCAAAAAAGCCTCTGAATTTGACATTCATATCCACCCGGAGGGAGAACTGATCTTCCTTCCGGTTATCGCCGGCTTTGTAGGTGCAGATACCATGGGCTGTATCCTTTCTCTCCGTCCGGATCTTCAGGAGGAAATCTCTCTCATGCTGGACATCGGGACTAACGGAGAACTGGTCCTTGGGAACAAAGACCGGCTGGTGTGCTGCTCCACTGCTGCCGGACCTGCTTTTGAAGGGGCAAAGATCCACTGCGGAATGCGGGGAGCACAGGGGGCCATAGATCATATGTCTTATGATTCCTCAGGTTTCCACTATACCGTAATCGGCCAGGAAGCCCCCAAAGGGATCTGCGGTTCCGGTCTCATTGACACCATCGCCTGTCTGCGCCGGTCCGGACTCATCGATGAGTCCGGACGGCTCCTGAACAAAGAGGAAGCCGCCGGGCTGCAGCCGGCTTTTGCTTCCCATATGACCCAGTGGAATCATATGCCTGCTTTCCTCTACGACCCTGCTTATCCGGAAGTATTTCTCACACAGAAAGATGTCCGGGAAGTACAGCTTGCAAAGGGCGCTATTGCTGCAGGAATCCTTCTCCTGGAGAAACACCTGGGCATCGCCCATGAAAATATCCGGAAGGTGTATATTGCAGGAGCCTTCGGCAATTATATGGATCCAAAAAGCGCCTGTGACATCGGCCTTCTTCCTTATACCCTCAGAGACCGGGTAGTACCTGTGGGCAATGCGGCCGGCGAAGGAGCGAAAATTGCTCTGCAAAATGCAGAGGAACTGGACAAAACCGTTCAGTTAATGGACCAGGTAGATTTTCTGGAACTGGCGGCTCTGCCCCAGTTTCAGGACTGTTTTATAGATGAGCTGGAATTTCCTGAGATCCAGCCGGAAAACTAGAGTACTGTATCATTCACTTTCAGGCAAGTCATTATGCGAAATGTGAGTGATACAATACACTAAGGGAAAGGATGTGTTTTATTGTGTTAGATATAGAAGAACTGAAAGAACTGGGAAAGGGGTCCGGCTTTACCCATGTAGCTGCTCTTGACTGCTCTACCATCAAGCTGCTGCCGGATGTCCGCCAGATGTGCGCCTCAAACACCTGTCATATGTATGGAAAAAACTGGCACTGTCCTCCCGGCTGCGGCACCCTGGAGGAATGTGAAGCCCGAATCCGCAGCTATAGCCGCGGGATCCTGGTACAGACCGTGGGAGAACTGGAAGATTCTATGGACGGAGAAGGTATGATCGAAACGGAAAAGGCACACAAGGAACACTTTTTTGAACTGGAAGAAAAGCTCCGCAGCAAATATCCCAGGATGCTTCCCATCGGATCCGGCGCCTGCACCCGCTGCGCTTCCTGTACCTATCCGGATGCACCCTGCCGCTTTCCGGATAAAACTTTTGCCTCCATGGAAGCCTACGGCATGCTGGTCACTCAGGTATGCCAGGACAATGATCTTCCCTACTATTACGGTCCCTGCACAATTGCATATACTAGTTGTTTTTTGCTTGAATAAATAGTAAAATAGGAAATAATAGACTTTTACAGGAGAGGGAAATGACTACAATACTGGAGAAGATTAAGGATTCTGTGGAACAGGGACATTATAAAATAACGGAACAGCTGATCGATCAGGCTCTGAAAAAACATGTGCCCGCACTGCGCATTGTGGAGGACAGCATGGTCCCTGCCATGCGGCAGATGGGTGAAAAATACAAAAATGACGAGGCAGATATCCCTAAGATCCTTTCCTGCGCCAGATGTATGCGGAAGGGGCTGGATCTTCTCACTCCTTATCTGGAAACAGAGCGGGGGCTCTATGTGGGCACCGTGATCCTGGGCACTGTAGAAGGAGATCTTCATGATGTGGGAAAAAATCTGGTGGCTATCATGTTCCGCAGTGCCGGTTTCAAAGTGATTGATCTGGGTGTAGACATCTCAGAAAAGCAGTTTTTGAAAGCAGTGAAAGAAAATCCGGATGTCTCTATTGTATGTCTCTCCTCTCTTCTTACTACAGCCTGTCCTACCATGAAACATGTAGTAAAAGCCCTCCGTCAGTCTGATACGGAGCATCGTCTGAAGATCATGGTCGGAGGCGGCGCTGTCACCAAAGAGTTTGCAGACTCCATCGGTGCAGATTCCTATACAGAAAATGCCGTAGACGCCGCAGAAGTAGCAAAAACTTTTATTGTCTGACTCAGGGAGGGACCAGCATTGCAGCTTACATCTATTTTACTCTATGAAAGTCTGAAAGAACAATTTGACATAGCGGATTGCCGCCTTCTCTCCAAAAACCAGCCCCTTGCCCGCCCCTTTTTTTACGAGGCAGACAGGGGGCTTCTGAGTAATCATATTTATCTTACGGAGAAGATTCTGGATCTATCGTCCATGCCGGAAGATGTGGTCCTGGTCATATGTCAGAAAAACAGAAATTCTTTTCTTCCGGAAGGCCGTTTTTCCTGTATTCTTTTATCCTGTGATACTTCTGTACTCCATGTGTTCAATGCCATACAGAGTATTTTCGACCATTATGAGAACTGGGAACAACAGCTGATCTCCGTATGTCATCAGGACGGCACTCTGGATGAACTTCTGCAGCTGTCCATGCCCGTATTTCGGAATCCTTTATGTATCCTGGCCAATGACGGTTCTCTGGTAGCTCAAGCCGCCCTGGAAGAACTTCCCGATATGGAATCCTTTTTCCGGGATGCTTCTGTGCGTATTGATTATCTGAACGCTTTTAATCAGGATCCGGCCTGCCGGATCGCCCCTGAGAGCAAAACCCCTGTCCTGTTTCCCGCTTACATCACCGGGCACAGCTCTCTGAACATAAATCTTTTTCTCAACGGCCATAGCCAGTACAGACTTTCCATCATCGAGAAAAAGGAACCCATAACCGATGCCGACCATTATCTGATCACCGTTCTGGCTCACCAGGCAGAGTATATCCTTCACAGGATGTATTCCGAATCTTCTTCCAGGAGTACTACTCTGCAGTCTATCTTTCAGAGCGTACTCTCGGACCGGACCGCAGATTATATGAACATCAGTCATCTGCTGACCAGTGTGGGATGGCTGCCTCAGCATAGTTATCTCTGTTCTGTGATACAGACTTCCGGAGATGTCCATGCTTCCCTGAATGCAGATACGGTATGCAGTTATATCGGGGCAGAATTTTCCGCTTCCTGCAGCGTGGTTTATAAAGATAATGTGGTCAGCTTTTTCAATCTGACCCTTCTGGATCTGGAAGCGGAAGAAGTCTTCCAGGGGCTGGTCCTCTTTATCCGTGACAGCATACTTAAAGCCGGCTACAGTCGGTCTATGACCGGCCACATGAATCTCCGCCGCCAGTATCATCAGGCCTATACCGCTTTAAAACTGGGGGGAGAGATGGATCCTCAGCTGTGGATCCATCATTTTGACCAGATAGCCGTCCCTTATATCCTCCGTCAGGCTACCAGGATCCTGCCTGGAAATATGCTCTGTTACGAAAAGCTTCTGGATCTTGTCCAATCCGACAAAATGCAGAATACCGAATACATAAAGACTCTCCGGGCTTATCTGGAGCACAATCTGAATACCGTGCAAAGCGCCAAAGCCCTGTTTATCCACCGGAGTACTTTTCTCTATCGTCTGGAAAGGATTCGTACAATCCTGGAAACAGACCTGGAGGATGCCGATGAATTGTTCTATCTGAACCTTTCGCTCCGTCTCCTGGACATGGATGAAACCCCCTCTCCTACATAGTGTAGTATCGGTTTAAGAGAAAAACCTTCTTTATAAGGATTTACAAGCTTTTTTCTCTTTTGTATAATATGTATTATAGGGGGAAAAATCCTAAAGGAGGTATTGTGTATGTTAACGAAAAGACAAAACTTATTAGAAACGATCCGGGGTGGGAAACCAGATCGTTATGTAAATCAGTATGAGGCTTTAGCCATGGTGGTCATGAATCCATATATGGCACATAACCCTGCTGCAGAGTATGGTAAAGGACCTGTGAAAAATGCCTGGGGTGTAACAAATGTATGGCCGGAAGGAACTCCCGGAGGCTTCCCGATCCATGACGAGGAGCATATCGTATGCAAAGATATTACCCATTGGAAAGACTATGTTCATGCTCCCAGCCTGGATTACTCAGACGCCGATTGGGAACCTTTTGTAAAAGAAGCAGAAAAAATTGACCGGAGGGAATATTTTGTCACCCAGTTTGTGGCTCCCGGTATTTTTGAACAGTGCCATCACCTTCAGGAAATTCAGAATTGTCTGATGAATTTCTATGAAGAACCGGAAGCTACCCAGGAACTGATCGACTACCTCACAGATTGGGAACTGCAGTATGCGGAAAAAATCTGCAAATACCTAAAGCCGGATGCTATCTTCCATCATGACGACTGGGGAAGCCAGACTTCTACCTTTATTTCTCCTGCTATGTTTGAAGAATTTATTCTTCCTGCCTATAAAAAAATTTACGGCTACTATAAGTCCCACGGCGTAGAACTGATCATTCACCACAGCGATTCCTATGCTGCGACTTTAGTTCCCTATATGATCGAGATGGGCGTAGACATCTGGCAGGGAACAATGAGCTCCAATAATATTCCGGAACTGATCCAGAAGTACGGCGGACAGATCACCATTATGGGCGGTATCGACAGTGCTTCCATTGACCGTCCGGATTGGAACAAAGAACTGGTAGAGCAGGAAGTGCGCAGGGTATGCAAAGAAAACGGCACAAAATATTATATTCCCTGCCTGACTCAGGGCCTGGGCATCAGTACCTTCCCCGGCGTTTATGAAGCAGCCAGCGAAGTCATTGATGAAGTAAGCAAAGAAGTGTTCTGATTTTCTTTTCTATGATTACAGCATTAAGGCCTGCAGCTTAGAACCGCTGCAGGCCTTTCCTGTCCTCTAATCCACCAGCGGTTTTTCTGTATACTGTTTATGCCAATTTCCCATAGCCGCTTCTTTTTCTGTATATTATACTTTATTCATCAGAGCTTTAACCGATAGCAGAAAGCCTCAAAGGATCAGCGGAGAACTTTTCACGTTGATCAATAAACTATATCCGGGAACATAAAGGTTCCTGTAGATTTAAGCCTTTGAAAAGTCTGCGTATCTCAAGGATCTTCTCCCTCTTAAATATCCGGAAAGATGGATTATTTTTTCCCATAACTGCGCACAGTATCATACAATGCCATCAGATTTTCCCTCTTTACGTTTTCAAAATGAATGACACATTTATTTTCCGGCAGATCTACCATCTGTTCAAGACGGGAATCATACTTTCCTTCCGTATAAATAATGGGGGTTACTTCCATATCCACTAAAGCATGTACCACTTTCATAAAAGGCTTCCAGTATAAAGTCTCAAACTGCTGAGGGCTCATAAATCCATCCATACCTTTGTGCATCCAGAACATCATACGCTTTACAGGCATCTTGGCAAAACGGAAATACTGGATATTGGCAATCTGCAGGTCTGTAAACAGTTCAACAGCCTTCTCCATCATATCCGGGCATTCTACCAAATCCTCAAAGCTTCCTACCGTCCCTCTGAAGTAATTGGAAAGAATGTCATAGGGAACCAGACCTACTCCGGTAAGCATAGGAGGAAATCCCTTTTCTGCCAATGTTTTCTGCAGATCGGCAATGTCCCTCTGAACTTCTGCCTGAAGCTTTCCGATTTCAATCAGCTTTTCATAGGCTTCCAGGGCTGGTACTCCAAAGAGATTTCCCACCTGTCCCACATACATATATCCTGTAGGCGCCGGATTTAAAACACTGCCCAGTCCTTTCAGGTTGGGGAAAACCCTTGGAATATATTTATGAAGCATAAATCCGGTAAAATCATTCAGCAGTTCCGGATATTCGTCCTGCTCCATAAATTCATATTCATGTACCTGGTATATACTGGTATCCGGATTTCTGGTTCCCGGACGGCCAGGCCAGTCAATATACTTGGTTCCGGCGATTTCTTCTGCTTTTCCGCTGAAGAGATTTGCCAACTGCACATCCGGCTGGAATTCTTCATGAAATTTGATGATGGATCTTTTCGCCCGTTCTCTGCAGTAAAAGGTGTCCTTAAATGTGGCTTCCGGGTCTTCATTCAGGATATGGGGAGTACTCCCATAATTGATCCAGATGGGAATCCTTTCTGGTTCCTCATGTGCGATGGCCTGGTTTGCAATTCTCACTCTCTGTTCAAATAAGTTTTCAGACATTGATACCTTCTCCTTCTTCTTTTGTATTTCCTCCCAGTACTGTCCGACTCTTGTCCTTGACAAAACTGCGGGGATAAAATTATAATTTATGCAATAAGTGCATGAATATACAGGAGGCAAATCTTGGATTTAAATCATATTAAAGAATTTGTGTTATTGGCAAACACAAATAATTTTCAGGAAGCTGCAGATTCTCTTTATATATCCCAGTCCACACTCTCCAGGCATATCCAATCCCTGGAAAAAGAACTTCAGAATAAGCTGTTTGAGCGTACCACCCGCACTGTGCGGCTCAGCGAATTTGGTAAATTCTTTCTGCCCTACGCCCAGGAAATGGTCTGTATTGAGCAGGATTTTTATAACGAATTTTATCAAATCCGCAAACAGGTCTACGAAGTCATCCGGGTGTCCACCATTCCCGCTATGGCTCCCTATCACTTTACAGATGTACTTGCCCGTTTTCAGAAAGAACACCCTAATTACCGGTTAGAGATCACAGAAATAACCGCTCTGGACAGTCTCTATGAGGATCTGCTCCGGAATGTCATTGATTTTGCCCTGATCCATGAACCGGAAGCTATGGATCAGCGGCTGCAGAAAATGCCTTTTGTCCACGACTGGCTGGCAGCGGCGGTGCCGGAGTCTCATCCTCTTGCCAAAAGAAAAACGGTATCTCTGCTTCAACTGAAAAATGAGACTTTTCTGACCATGCCTCTGAACAGCATCGTATCCCGGAATTTTCTTTCTGCATGCAAAAGAAATGGTTTTTCTCCCTCGATCGCCTATTCCGGACATAAGGAAGACGTGCTTCTGTCCCTTGTACAAAATTCCTTTGGCATTGGCATACTAAGCAGGATTACCGCCGAATATACCCGTCATGAACAGATATGTCTTCTGGATATTGTGCCGAAAATACCCACTTCTCTGTCTCTGGTCTACAGGAAAGACATGAGAAAGACCACGGGAAAAACAGAATTTCTCAAGTGTTGTCAGGAAGTTTCTGATTTCTACTTCCCAAAAGCCCGGTAAATACCCATGTTACCAGCAGCGTGATCAGAACGCCATACAAAGTAGAGATCAGACGGAATCCGGCATAGAGAACTCTTGCAGTTCCTGCCAGGGTACAGGACACCAGTATGAAAGTCAGACCTCCTATACGGGCGTTTATGTAAGGCACCTTTGCTGCTTTGCACAAAATCATAGTAAGGAGTACTCCTAAAGGCACCAGCACTGCCATAACCCACGGATTTCCTATTTTCTCATCAGCCAGCACCACACAGATACCTACGATTCCTCCTATGGCAGTAATGATCAGACGGTTGATTCCTGATTTCCAACTGATTCTTGTATTGTCCTGGCAGCAAAGCAGACATGCAAAGCAGGATGTCATTCCCTGTATGATCTCCAATTTCACATCTCCCCAGGAAACCATGATCCCAAACTGTTTTAAAACTGTAGATGTAAGATAACAGATGGCCACAGCCACGGCAATCCGTACATCAAGCCCCGTAATCTTTACTTTTTCTTCGTTCATGATTCAACCCCCTTTGTACTTTTATTTTAGCGGAATCATAAAGTTCAGAGCAATTCGTTTTCCTAGTCTATTTATGCAGAAACTGAATAAATGATTATCTTACAGAAAATAAATAATAGAGCGCAGGTTCTTTTGCACAGCCTGTAGTCATAAAAAAACTGTTGTATTCAGCAATATTCTGCTGAATACAACAGTTTTTTAGTTTATGCTTTATTTTTTCTTAAACCAATGTCTGATCCTTTGTCTCTTCCCCAGCTTCTTCCTGATTCATGGCAATCCTTGGCTTCGTGGTCAGAATCCTCATAAACTCTTCTCCCGTAATAGTTTCATGTTCATAAAGATACTTAGCCAGTTCGTGGAGTTTCGGCATATTATCCTCCAGGATCTTCACAGCCTTGTCATGCTGTTTCTGCACCAGGTCCACTACCATTTTGTCAATCCGCGTCTGTGTTTCAAAGGAACAGGTCAGGGAACTGTCTCCTCCTAAATACTGGTTGGACACAGTCTCCATGGCTACCATGCCAAACTCCTGGGACATACCGTATCGGGTGATCATTCCCCTTGCCAGCTTGGTGGCCTGTTCGATATCATTAGAAGCGCCTGTAGTAATGGAATGGAAGATCAGTTCCTCTGCAGCTCTTCCGCCGGTGAAAGTAGCAATTTTATTCTCCAGTTCTTCCTTGGACATGAGATAATGTTCTCCGTCTTCTACCTGCATGGTATAGCCCAGGGCTCCGGAAGTTCTGGGGATAATGGTAATCTTATGCACCGGTGCGGAATGGGACTGCATGGCAGCAACCAAAGCGTGCCCCACTTCATGATAAGCCACAATAAGTTTTTCTTTATTGGAAAGAACCTGGTTCTTCTTCTGATATCCGGCGATAACCACCTCAATACTTTCTTCCAGGTCGGCCTGAGTGGCAAATTTTCTTCCGTCACGGACAGCCCTAAGAGCCGCCTCGTTTACAATATTAGCCAGGTCGGCACCGGAAGCTCCGGGAGCCGCCTTGGCAATATCGCTGAAATTCACATCATCGGAAATTTTGATCTTTCTGGCGTGAACCTTAAGGATTTCCTCTCTTCCCTTCAGATCCGGAAGTTCTACAGGGATCCTACGGTCGAAACGTCCCGGTCTTAAAAGAGCCGGATCCAGAGAATCCGGACGGTTGGTGGCAGCAAGGATCACCACGCCCTTGGAGCTGTCAAATCCATCCATCTCTGTAAGGAGCTGATTCAGAGTCTGTTCCCGCTCATCGTTTCCTCCGGCAAACTGTCCGTCACGCTTTTTGCCGATGGTATCAATCTCATCGATAAATACAATACAGGGCGCCTTCTCATTGGCCTGCTGAAACAAATCCCGGACTTTAGCCGCACCCATACCTACAAACATCTCCACAAATTCCGAACCGGAGATGGAAAAGAAGGGGACATTTGCTTCTCCGGCCACCGCCTTGGCTAACAGAGTCTTACCGGTTCCCGGAGGTCCCACTAACAAGGCGCCTTTCGGAAGAGATGCTCCGATGTCTGTATATCTTTCCGGATTGTGAAGGTAGTCCACTAATTCCGTAAGGAGTTCCTTGGCTTCATCTTCCCCTGCCACATCCGAAAACTTGATTCCTGTAGAAGATTTTACATAGATTTTGGCATTGCTCTTTCCGAAAGTCATAGCTCCCGGTCCTCCCATGCCGCCCATGTTTTTCATCATACGCTTCATCAGCCAGCCGCCGATGACCCATAGCAGAACCAGGGGCAGGACAAAGCTGATAAGGGACGAAAGAAGAGGATTCATCTGCTGAGGAATCTCCTCAGAGAAAACCACCCCTGCCTGATCCAGTCTTTCTACCTCATTAACATCGAAAATGCGGCCAGTCTTATAAATCTGCTGCTGATTGCCGTCCTTTACCAGATAATAGATCGTATCTTCTTCCAGATTTACTTCTGAAATCCTGCCTTCTTCAAGAGCATCCAAAAACTGGTCATAGGTGGCATCCTGTATGCGGCTCTCTGATATGGAGGGCACAAGGAAAAAATTCACTGCTGCCAGTATGACCAGTACGATAAGGTAATAAAATATCACCGGTTTTTTTGGAAGCTGGGGCTTTTTCTTTTCTTTAATGTCCATTTGTTTACCTCCAACCTTTTTCATCTTATTTATATTGGGTAAAAATAGTATTCCCCTTGATATCGCAATTTCTTCGCCTTTAGGGGTTCAGAAAATCAAATAGCATATCATATAAAGATGATACTTCTTATTATAAAAACAATCAATGAAAAAACTGTGAAAACTTTTAAAAAATTCAGAAAAGAAGCCCTGTGTTTCCGGCCTTTCCTCCGGGCATATCGCTCGGAAGCAGCCAGATACACAGGGCTTCTTTCATTCATAACTATAAGGGTTTCCACAGGTCTGGTGTCCATTATTTTCCGCTGTCGTCTCCTGTCAGACGGAGAATGGCTTCCATTTCTTCCGGCTCCATATCCAGAAAAACGGCCAGCTCTTCTACACTGTATTTCACATTTTCATCTTCTGTAAGGGCCTTCACTCTTTCTTCCAGGTTCTGGACCTTTTCCACCAGGAAATTATCTTCTCTCTTCTGCCTGGTCTGCTCCTCCAGAAATTCTTCCACCAGGCTGCGGACTTTATGCATAAGCCATTCTTCTGCTGCTTCTTCCTCTGTCACATCCTTAAGCTCCTCCAGTGCCATAAGAAGAGCTGTATTTGCCTCAGAAAGCAGATCTGCGAAGAGAACCTCCCGGCAGTTCAGGTCTCTTGCCATATCTGCCAGTTCTCTCTGGCAGGCCTTTACCAGGCTTTCCCTGGCACCTTCTTCATTTCTTTTGCAGGCCAGAAGCAATTCCTGCCGGTCTCTTAAATTTTCCTCAAATCCAAAGGCTTTCAGATACTCCTTAAGATACTCTTCTTCCTCTGCTGTAAGAGGAACTCTTTCCTGTTTTTTCTCTATATGAGGAACCGGCCCTTGTCCGGCGTCTTCTCTGTCTCCTGTTCTTCCGGTAACACGGATTCCCTGGACTTCCAGATAATCGTAGACCTTCTGGAGTTTCTCCTGATCCATATCCTCCTCACCGAAAAATTTTTCCACCAGCTCTGCCCGTACCTGTTTCCCGTTATTCAGAGCCAGGGTCTGTATATCTTTTAGTTTATTCTGAAATTCAATGATATCCATAGCTTTCCTCCCATCTTCTACAGTAGCTTACCACAAAAGAGGATGGTTTTAAAGCTCTTCCGAATTTTTCTTTTCTGATGTAAGATCCTTTAAATACCTTACGCTATGCCTTCTCCTCTGCCTCCTGAAGCTTCTGTCTAAGAAGCTGGTTCACCTGTTTAGGATCTGCTTTTCCTTTCATCTGCTTCATGATCTGTCCTACCAAAAATCCGGTGACTTTCGTCTTTCCTTCCAGATACTGCTTTACCGTGTCTGGATTTTCTTCCAGGACTTTTGCCACGGTCTCTTCCAGAAGTCCGGTATCCAGAACAGTTTTCAGCCCTTTCTCTTCTGCATAGATCATGGGGTCCACATCGTCTGTAAAAATCATACGGAAAACTTCTTTGGCAGTTTTATTGTTCAGCTCTCCCCGGTCTGTCATCAGGATCAGCTCTGCCAGATGTTCCGGAGAGAAGGAGATTTCTTCTGTCTCTATTCCTTCTTCTTTTACCAGGCGCAGAGTTTCCCCAATATACCAGTTGGCCGCCTTCTTCGGCATCTGGCAGATTGCCGCAGTCTTTTCAAACATTTCGCTCAGGTGTCTGGACTGGGTCAGAAGGCCGGCGTCATAATCTGACAGCTCGTACTGCTCCATATACCGTTTTGCCTTTTCCTCCTGAAGTTCCGGCTGGGCATTCCGGATCTGGGCTATCCACTGATCGCTGATGCGCACCGGAGGCAGGTCCGGGTCCGGGAAGTAGCGGTAATCCTTGGCGTCCTCCTTGGAACGCATAGCGTAGGAATATTCCTTATTGTCATCCCACCGCCGGGTCTCCTGGATCACCGGGCGTCCCTCTTCCAGAAGCTCAATCTGCCGGGCTCTTTCTCCTTCGATAGCTCTTGCAATAGCCTTAAAAGAGTTCAGATTCTTCATCTCTGTCCTGATTCCCAGCTCCCGGGTTCCCACCTCTCTTACTGAAAGGTTTACGTCGGCACGCATAGACCCTTCCTGAAGCTTACAGTCAGAGACTCCCAAATACTGGCAGATAAGCCGCAGTTTTTCCAGATAAGCGATCACCTCCTGGGCGTTTCTCATATCCGGCTCAGACACGATCTCAATAAGGGGAACGCCGCTTCGGTTGTAATCCACCAAAGAACAGTCATCCCACTCGTCATGGATCAGTTTTCCTGCATCTTCTTCCATATGCATCTCATGGATCCGGACTTTTTTAGGACCTGCCGCTGTCTGAATCTCCAGGAATCCATCGTGACAGATGGGAAGATAAAGCTGGGAGATCTGATAGTTCTGAGGATTGTCCGGATAAAAATAATTCTTTCTGTCAAATTTACAGTACTGGTTGATCTGGCAGTTGGCCGCCAGACCCAGGGCAAGGGCGTATTCCACCACCTGTTTATTCAGTACGGGAAGAGCCCCGGGAAGGCCAGCGCATACCGGACAGGTATGGGTATTGGGAGCTCCCCCGAACTTAGTAGAGCAGCCGCAGAAAATCTTGGATTCTGTAGAAAGTTCTACATGGACTTCCAGTCCGATGACCGTCTCATATTGTTTTTCCATTATCCTTCCTCCTTTGCAAATGCCAGAGGAAAGTCCCCTCTGATCTTTTCCAGTCCCATAGCCGCCTGGAGAACCTTCTTTTCCTCAAAGCAGTTTCCGATAAACTGCAGCCCTACAGGAAGTTTCTGGCTGTCCAGAGTCCAGGGCATGCTAATGGCAGGAAGTCCTGCCAGGTTTACCGCTACGGTATAGATGTCGCTTAAATACATCTTCAAAGAATCTGTAAGACTTTCTCCCAGATGGGGCGCCGGCGACGGTGAGGCAGGAGCCAGGAGAACATCATATTTTACAAAGGCCTCGTCAAAGGCTTTCTTGATAAGGGCCTTAGTCTTCAAAGCTTTCAGATAGTAAGCGTCATAGTAACCGGAGCTTAATACAAAGGAGCCCAGAAGGATTCTTTTCTTTGCCTCTTTTCCAAATCCCTCTGCTCTTGTTTTCTTATACATATCATGAAGGTCTGTTCCTTCCATAGAACGGTATCCGTATTTTACCCCGTCGAATCTGGCCAGGTTGGAGCTGGCCTCGGCACAGGCGATAATATAGTAGGCCGGGATCACATAATCTGTCATCCCAAGGGAGAAAAACTCTACAATAGCGCCGTTCTGGCTCAGAGCGTTTACCACATCTACAATGGCTTTTTTGATCTCACTGTCCAGACCTTCAGAGAGATACTCTTTAGGAACGCCTACCCGAAGCCCCCTGATATCCTCTCCCAGATTTTTGGAGAAATCATAAAGTTTTCTCTGAATGGACGTGCTGTCCCGCTTGTCATATCCTGCGATCACATCCAGAAGAGCGCCGCAGTCTTTTGTATTTTTTCCAATGGGACCGATCTGATCCAGGGAAGAAGCATAGGCCACCAATCCGTAGCGGGATACCGTGCCGTAAGTAGGTTTCAGGCCTGTGACGCCGCAGAAGGCGGAAGGCTGGCGGATAGATCCTCCTGTATCAGAACCTAAAGCCAGGGGCGCCTCTCCTGCTGCCACTGCCGCACAGGAACCTCCTGAAGAGCCTCCCGGCACCCTGGTCAGATCCCAGGGATTTTTCGTTTCTCCAAAGGCAGATGTTTCTGTTGTGCTTCCCATGGCAAATTCATCCATATTGGTCTTTCCCAGGAGGATCATTCCTGCCTCTTCCAGCTTTTCCACAGCACCTGCGCTGTATGGCGGCACAAAATCATTTAAAATTTTAGAAGCGCAGGTAGTGGCCTGTCCCCGGGTGCAGATATTGTCTTTTACCGCAATGGGAACACCCGCCAGAGGACCGGTATATTTTCCCTGGCGGATGCCTTTTTCCACTTCTTTTACTCTCGCATATATCTTTTTTTCGTCAATATCCAGATAAGCGTGGACAGAGGGTTCCACAGCTTCTATCTGATCCAGGTAAGCTTTCACAGCTTCCTTTACGCCGATCTGCCCCTTTTTAATCTCCTCTCCCAGAGCAGTGGCTGACATCTCTATGATCTTCATGTCTTTCATCCTTTCTACACGGTCTTGGGAACCTGATACTGTCCTTCTTTTTTCACCGGAGCGTTGGCCAGCATTTCCTCCTGGGCGTCCCCGTTGGTCACTTCGTCCTCCCGGAACACATTTTCCAGTGGGAAGATATGGGAAGCTGCCTCCACATTTTCCGTATCCAGTTCATTAAGCTTTTCTACATAATCCAGGATTTTTTCCAGTTCTGTCCGCATTTTTTCCCGTTCATCCTCAGACATGGAAAGCTTTGCCAGGATCTCTATATTTTCCATTACTGTATCGTCTATTCTCTGTGTGCTCATTGTTCCGCTCCTCTCTAGGGCTCAAGCCTTGTTAAATCTCTTGGGAATAAAGTAGTCTCCCGGATGTTGTCCTCTCCTAAAAGCTGCATGGTCAGTCTTTCCAGGCCGATGCCCAGTCCTCCATGGGGAGGCATGCCGTATTTAAAAGCATCCAGATACTGTTCCAGTCCTTCTTCGCTCATACCCTTTGCTGCGATCTTATCTTTCAGCATCTGATAATCATGGATCCTCTGGCCTCCTGTAGTGATCTCCAGTCCCTTATACAGCAAGTCAAAGCTTAATGTATAATGACTGTCTTCCGGATCATCCATAGCGTAGAAAGGACGTTTCTTAGAAGGATAATGGGTGACAAATACAAAATCTGAACCCCATTCTTCCTGGAAATATTTTCCGATCAGTTCTTCCTCCTCCGGTTCCAGATCAAAAGGCGCCCGGATCTTTCTCTGGTATTTTTCAGAAACCAGTTCCTTTGCTTTCTGGAAAGTTACACAGGGAATTTCTTTGATCTCAGGAAGAGTTACCTTTAAAATATCCAGTTCTTTCCTGTATTCTCTGTTCAAAAGATCCATGGTGTATTTCAAAAATCCTGTCTCCATCCGGCAGATATCGTAAAAGCTGTCAATATAGCCCATCTCAAAGTCCAGGCTGGTATATTCGTTCAAATGTCTTCTGGTGTTGTGTTTCTCTGCCCGGAATACAGGCCCGGTCTCAAATACCCGGTCAAACACGCCTACCATCATCTGTTTATAAAGCTGGGGGCTCTGCTGGAGCACTGCAGGATGATGGAAATATTCCAGCTTGAAAAGGTTGGCGCCGCCCTCGGCACTTTTTGCTCCGATCTTGGGGCTGTGGATCTCTGTAAAGCCCTGATGATACAGGAAATCCCGGAAACCTCTGGTGATCCCTTCCTGAATACGGAATTTCGCCCTCTCTCTTATATTCCTTAAAGAGACAGGGCGCATGTTCAGTTTGGCTTCCAGGGACGTGTTCAGGTTCCACTTTCCTACCGGCAGGGGCAGAGGCTGGTCAACCTTAGACAAAAATTCTGTTTCCTTAATCCTCAGTTCCTTTCCCTGGGGAGCTCTCTCTTCAGTTTTCACAGTTCCCGTCACACGGATACAATCCCCTTCATGAAACTCCTTCAGATCCTCTCTGGAGACGCCTTCCTCCCAGACCGCCTGAAGAAGCCCTTCCCTGCTTCTAAGAATCACAAACCCAATCTCCCCCATATCCCGAAGACTATGGACCGCCCCCTCCAGACAGGCAGTATCCCCCTCCGCCTTCTCCAAAAACTCCTCATATCCAGACTTTTCTCTCTCAACAATACCCTTAACAAATTCCATAATCCCATTCCCTTCCTTCATCAAAACTATCACTCTCTATTGTCACCATTTCGATTCTCTTTTATCTCTAAACACCTGCACACCGACCAACTGTACGTTTCACTCGAACTCCAGCACCAGCATACCATCCAAATTTCTTTTTTAATTGAGTTCCCGCAATACCGTACGGCCTTTGCCCCCGGCAGCGGAAGCAACCGTAGCTTCAAGAATATATGTGTATTTTATGCGAATTTGTCGAGCACATCTTTGAGACTTCAGGCTCAAAGTGAGCGCAGACTGAGCTGAAAATACACATATATTCTTGCCCACCACACTCCCCCGGTTCACCGTTTGCCTCATCTATTCAATCAAAAAAGAAATAAAAAAGTCCGAAATACCCAGAAAAATCCAGATACTTCGGACAGGATATCTTTGATTACATCTTCGTAATCCTCTTAATCGCCTCTATTGTGTTTTCATAGGTGCCGAAAGCACTTAACCGGAAATAGCCTTCTCCGCAGGCGCCGAAACCGCTTCCAGGAGTTCCTACCACATTCACCTCATGGAGAAGGGTGTCGAAGAATTCCCAGGAGGTCTGATTACCCGGTGTTTTCAGCCATACATAAGGAGCGTTTACACCGCCACTGACTGTATAGCCTGCGTCTTTCAGACCATTATATATGGTATGCGCATTTCTCATATAATATGCAACCTGCTCCTTTACCTGGGCTTTTCCTGCTTCTGTATACACAGCAGCTCCTGCTTTCTGCACGATATAAGGAGCTCCGTTATACTTGGTCCCGTGTCTTCTGGCCCAGAGGTCATTTAAGGAAACTCCTCCGGCTTTCAGATCTTTCGGCACTACCGCAAATCCCAGACGGACGCCGGTGAATCCCGCATTCTTGGAAAAACTTCTCAGCTCAATAGCACAGGTTTTTGCTCCTTCACATTCATAAATGCTGTGAGGCACGTCCTCCTCAGTGATATAAGCCTCATAGGCCGCATCGTAAATAATCAGACTGCCGTTTTTATTGGCGTAATCCACCCAGCCCTGAAGCTGTTCTTTACTGATCGTAGAGCCTGTAGGATTATTTGGAAAGCAGAGATAGATCACATCCGGGGGTTCCTTTGGAAATTCCGGGGCAAAATTATTCTCTGCCGTACAGGGCATGTAGATCATACCGTCAAAATTCTGTGTCGTCTTATTATAATTTCCTGTTCTTCCCGCCATAACGTTGGTATCTACATATACGGGGTAAACCGGATCGCACACAGCAATCTTATTATCTAATCCCAGGATCTCCTGAATATTTCCGGAGTCACATTTCGCTCCGTCAGATACGAAGATTTCTTCTGGATCAATGTCACAGCCGCGATCCTGATAATCATTTTTCGCAATAGCCTCTCTCAGGAAAGCGTAGCCCTTATCCGGCGCATATCCGTGGAAGGTTTCTGCATGAGCCATCTCTTCCACAGCTCCGTGAAGAGCCTCTATGATCGCCGGCGCCAGGGGCTGTGTCACATCTCCGATTCCCAGTCGGATGATTTCTTTTTCCGGATTTTCCCTCTGATATGCTGCAATTTTTTTTGCAATATCAGAGAACAGATAGCTTCCAGGAAGCTTCAGATAATTCTCATTAATAGTAAACATATCACATTTCTCCTTTAACATTCGTCATAGATCAACGTCAATATCATCTGGGCAGTTTCTACCATATTCGTGCCGTTGTCCATGCTGCATTTCTGAATGTAGCGATAGGCCTCTTCTTCTGAAAGATGATTACGCTCCATCAGCAGGAACTTGGCGTTCCTAATATAGTTTTCTTCTTTCTCCGTCCTCTTCCTTGGTTTTTTCCTGTCTTTTTTATACCGCCGTTCTACCTGGCTGAGGACCATTTCCACGGTATTGACTAAATCATATATTTTCACTGGCATAGTCACGGCAATGATTCCGCTTTCTGCCGAGCTTACAACATTTGCTGATCCCATCAGCAGCATTTCAAAATATTTTGGTATACATTCATACAACTGGGTATAATGCATATCCGGAAGTTTATAGCCGCTGATGATCAGTCCTCTCTGATCTTGATTTGCCTCGATTAAAGCTGCGGAAGCGGTACAGCAGGATACTACATTTTCAAATCCATGGTTCATCAGGATCTTTCGTATCCGCTTTGCATCTTCAATCTTGGGTAATGCCACAATGATGATGCTCATATACTGCTCCCTGCCTTTTCTTTAATTCTGCGAGTACCTTATAGCAGACATCCTATAGGATGTTTGCATTGCCGATTAAAAAATATTTAAATCTGGTACAGATACTGTTCCAGTTCCCATTCGGAAACCTGCTTCATATAACTCTTCCACTCTTTTCTCTTGCCTTTTTTATAATGCTCCAGAAAAGATTCTCCCAGCATCTCCTTTACCCAGACATCTCTTCCCATCTCATATAACGCATCGCTTAAATTTTCCGGCAGGGCTTCGATACCCTGATTATTTTTCTCTTCTTCGGACAAATCCCGGATGCTTCTCTTCAGTTCGGCAGGCGCCTCCAGTCCCTGTTCTATACCGTCAATACCGGCTTCCAGGCACAGGGCAAATACCAGATAAGGATTTGCGGAAGGATCCGGACTTCTCAGCTCAATAGCCTTCTCTTCTCTCATACCCTGGCATACCTTTATGAGTGCTGTCCTCTGGGTAGAAGACCAGGTTACATCTGAGGGTGCTTCAAATCCCGGTACCAGGCGTTTGTAGGAATTCACCAGAGGATTGAAAACCGCTGTCATACCCTTGATATGTTCCAGCAGCCCGGCGATAAAGGAATATGCCTCTTTACTCAGTCCCAGACTGTCCTGGGGATCTTCAAATATATTTTTCCCATCCTTGTAAAGAGCCATATTGATATGCATACCTGAACCGTTTACCTCGGATCTTGGCTTTGGCATGAATGTGGCGTGGAGTCCATGACGCTTTGCCACAGTGCGGACCGCCACCTTAAAGGTCATCAGCTTATCCGCTGTGTCCATCACATCTGACATAGTAAAATCAATCTCATGCTGACCGGGAGCGATCTCATGATGGGAAGAAGCTACTTCATATCCCATATCCTCCAGAGTCAGTACAATGTCTCTTCTGGCATTCTCCCCCAGGTCCACCGGACTCAGATCCAGAAAACCGGCTCTCTCGTGCGTCAGGGTAGTAGGAGAACCATTATCATCGGTATGGAAAAGGAAAAACTCACATTCCGGATTTACCTTAAAAGTATATCCCTTTTCCTCAGCTTTTTTCACAGCGTTCTGAAGAATATATCTGGGACTTTCCTTATAAGGTGTCCCGTCCGCCTTATAAATATCGCAGATAAATCTGGCTACCTTTCCCTGCTGGGGTCTCCATGGAAGAATGCAGAAAGTATCCAGATCCGGGTGGAGGTACATATCCTCTTCTTCGTTTCTATAGAAGCTCTCCATAGAAGAAGCATCGATCACACATTCATTATCCATAGCCTTTTCCAGCTTGCCGAAAGGAATCGCAATATTCTTCATGGTACCGAACATATCGGTAAACTGAAGACGGATAAATTCCACGTCTTCTTCCTCTGCCATATGCAGAATATCCTCTCTGGTGTATTTCGCCATAATGACCACCATGTCCTTTCTGAATTAATCAACAATCCCGCTTAAGGCAGCGGGCAGCCGGCCCTGCATTCCTATTTGGCGACAGGATATGCTCTGGCCTTTTCATCACACAGGAAAGTACAGCGGATTTTCTTATGTAATGAAAAAGGGCGCACTTACTCAGGTCCCCGCCTGAATAAGAACGCCTTTGTCCTTCATGGGTGGTATTATAGCAGTGTAAAATTGAAAAGTCAAGATATGGCCTGGGAAATCCCGAAAAATTTTGTAACTGTCTGGCCTGGCGGGCTATACAAAGAAGGAAATCATATTTCTAAACTTCTTAAACTCTTATTGATCACATAATACGGTTTAATTTTAAAAATCCGATTTTTAACCGTATTTTTTAGGCTTCAAATACGGTTATATACTCGAAAAATGATTTTTTAACCGTATTTTTACCATTTAAAATACGGTTACTATGGCCAAAATTGCTTTTTCAACCGTACTTTCCCGGTCAATCAGGGCTAAATAAATCCCACAAGATTCAAATCTTCTGAGGGAATTTAAGATTCTATTCTGGGAGGGCAGGAAAAAAGGCGCCGGGAATTCCAGCCTTCCCGGTGCCTCTAAACACACATATACTATTTTTACACTGTATATCCCATCAAATCTTTATCTACCGCCTCTGCCGCTTTTCTTC
>ERZ1090861.298-NODE-298-length-31580-cov-12.531959_pt1 | contig 31580 bp, 31 predicted proteins | sample MGYA00478482_ERZ1090861 | MGnify/ENA primary metagenome ERZ1090861 (study PRJEB33644, sample SAMEA5815744) | chicken gut metagenome | biome: Chicken; feature: Gastrointestinal Tract; material: Caecum | place: Ireland | collected 2019-01-01 | study: A study of the... | reverse complement strand
AACAAGATTGTAAAAGGTAGTACTGCTCATGGATAGTTCATGAAACAACCCTGATACTTGTCTCTTTATCTATACACAAATATCCCGTCTTATGCTATACTAAGATATCAGAAAATAATCCGCCGATATATCGGCTTTACTAAGTTTCAAGGAGTTACTTATGAACGTTAAAAATCTGAATCTCAGTGTAGAAGAACTAAAAATCCTGGCGGAAAACGGCCAGAGAGATTTTATTTATGGAGTAGGCTATTACTATGAAAACGGAATCCGCACCTCCATAGATCTGGCCCAGGCCGCCGTCTGGTATGAGAAAGCGGCAAAAAAGGGGCAGGCCGAAGCCGCCATGCATCTGGCGCTTATGTATTTCCAGGGAAAAGGTGTGGAAAAAGATGAGCGGAAAGGCCTCCGGTATATGGAACAAGCGGCCAAAGACGGAAATGTCAACGCTCAGTTTAATATGGGGAGGTGTTATGAGGAAGGTCTTGGTACAAAACCGGATCTTTCCAAGGCCTTTGACTGGTACAAAAAAGCAGCAGGCCAGGGAGATTTCCGAGCTATGTGCTGTATGGGAAGCTACTATCTCTCCGGCAAGCCTGTTCCCTACGACCCGGCCAAAGCTTTCCAGCTATTTGAAAAAGCTGCCAATGCCAATATTCCTGCTGCCCAGTACAATCTCTCTGTACTCTACCGTTACGGAGAAGGAGTGGAAAAAGATGAGGAAAAGGCAGATTTCTGGCGGATGAAGGCTGCCCAGAACGGTTTTAAGCTTGCCATAAAAGAGCTGGAAAATCCGGATAAAGATCCGGAGGAACTGGCGTGAAAACTATAGACAACAAAGGGGAAGAAGAATGGAATACAGAGTTGATGATAAAATGCTTAATGCTTCAGTATTTCTTCCATTTGTAAACCAAATATGGCCGGGAGATTATGATATTGAAAAGACACAAAATGCTTTATCTAAGACCCTGAACATAACGGCCTATGACGGGGAAAAACTTGTAGGTTGCCTGCGTATTCTTTCAGATGGATATTTCTTCGGAACCATTACTGAACTTCTTATCCTTCCAGAGTATCAGAAGCAAGGGATCGGGAGCCAGCTTCTCCAATTCGCCAAGGAAAATACTCCCACCATGTTATATTTTGGTTCACAGCCGGGAATTGAAGAGTTTTATGAAAAGAATGGCTGTCAAAGAAGTTTGCAATCCTATATCATAGAAAAGAAATAAAGACCCTGTGGTTTCAAAAAGTGCAGAGAACGGCCAATCTCTCAAAGTGCTTGGCCGCTCTCTTTCCAATTTTATTTATCATCTCAAACCAAATGCTTTTTCTACCAAGGTCAGTGTTTGCTCAATACTTCTGTTTTCATCTCTATGTATTACATGAAACCCAGAATATAAAAAACGGTCATACCGCTCTTGAGAATGAATCCTCATTAAGCTCTGCCGATAGTTTTCCAATGCCTGCTCCGGGTCAGGTTCTTCCATGGTCGGCAATAGTTCTCAGCGTTTCAATGGAAATATTGGTATCTACAAAAATCGGCTTTTCTTCTTGGCTCATATCCGATAATATTTTCAATTCTAAGGTTTCGCATTCTTTCGATGCCCCATCAATCCATGCTTCATATTCTTCTGGCGTTCTTCTGATAAAATCATGCCAATCAGTTAAATCTCGTGTATACGTCAGACAAGGAAAATCTTCTTTACTAAAAACGGAAAAACATTGCCCGCCTCACTAGCCCCACTGTCAATAAACTGGCACTTCTGGATGACCTTGTAGGCATTCTGGATATTATCCAGGTTGTGGATGCCGTGGCGGAACGGACCCGTTTTCCTTTATCTCCTTACAGCAGATTTCCCTCTTCTAAGATCCTGCGGATTTTCTCTGTCTCTTCTTCAGTAGATGCCAGCAGAGGCTGGGCGCAGAGAGGCTCCATCTCCACTCCTCTTAAAACCATTGCCTTCTTAATAGTGGGAATAAACTGAGGCGCCACGTCATAAATAGCCATAAGGCCGTCGATCTGCTGCTGACACTTCTTCATTCCCTCCAGATCATCTGCTCTTGCCGCAGCGGCATAGGCAGAGGCCACATCCGGAGCAAAGTTAGACAGACCGGCTACACAGCCGTCTCCTCCGGATAATACATTGTGACCGAAAAACTCATCAAATCCCGAATAAACCAGAAAACCCGGAAACTCTTTTTTCACTTTCTGGATAATCCCTCTGGTATGGCCCATAGTAGCTACCGTATCTTTGATTCCCACAATATTTTTATGTCTGGATACCAAAGTATAAATCAGGTCCGGCGACAGGTCATGTCCCGTCCTGTCGGGAAAATTATATAATAGCAGCGGGCCGTTGACCCGGTCTGCCAAAGTGTCATAAAAATTCAGCAGAGCGCTGTCAGGAAGGCTGAAATAGTAAGGAGAGATCACCATCACCCCGTCTGCGCCTTGTGCCAGTGCATAGTTGGACAGTTCCACACACTGCTCAAACTCCATATGGCAGGTTCCCACATATACGGTCACCCGATGGCTGATATGAGCTATAGCCTCTTTTATAAGCGCCTTTTTTTCTTCCATGGAAATAGCAAAAAACTCTCCGATACTGCCGAAAAGCAGGATCCCGTCCATTCCATGATCAATCAGGAAGTCATAAATTTTTTTATTGGCTTCAATATCCACATGTCCCTCTTTATCCAGCGCCGTCACTGCCGGCGTGATCCATTTTGCTTTCATCTTCCTACTCCTTTTCTCTAACAGTCATAGCCGGCCCCTTCCATAGCGGAAAGAGCGTGGCTGGTATAACGCTTCAGCAGACCTTTTCTCTCTGGTCTTGGCAGTATTCCTGCTTTTCTTCTCTCCTGAAGTATCTCTTCAATCTCTTCCGGAGACTTTTCTTCTCCCCGGATTCCTACAATATCCAGGCTCCGGTTTTTTACACTGTAGGCCAGGATATCCCCGTCCTCTACAAAAGCCAGAGGACCTCCTGCCGCAGCTTCCGGAGAAACATGACCGATGGCCGCCCCTCTGGTCGCACCGGAAAACCTTCCGTCTGTAATAAGCGCCACTTCTCCATTTAACTCTTCATCGCAGACAATAGCTTCCGTAGTCATCAGCATTTCCGGCATACCGGACCCTCTCGGCCCTTCATACCGGATGATCAGCATATCTCCCGGAGCTACTTTTTTATCCACTACTGCCTGATAGGCATCTTCCTCACAGTTAAATACCCTGGCAGGGCCCTTCCGTTCCCGCATGTCTTCTGTGCAGGCTGAATATTTGATCACCGCCCCGTCCGGAGCCAGATTTCCTCTTAAGATAGCCACCGAGCCCTTTTCTCTGGCTTTTTCCACTGGGAAGATCACCTGTTCTCTCTCCAGACCGTAATTGTGGAGATAGCCCAGATTTCTCTGGAAAAAGTTTTCTTTTTCCAAGGCTTCCAGGTTTTCTCCCAGGGTCTTTCCTGTAACCGTCATCACATCCAGATGGAGCATATCCCGCAGCTCCAGCTCTACCATGGGAATTCCTCCTGCAAACCAGAATGCCTCGGTAAGGTGTTCTCCGCTGGGTGTAATATTTCCCAGATGAGGCACCTGATGATTGATCCGGTCAAAAAGTTCCGGCTCCAGAATAATTCCCAGTTCTCTGGCAATCGCCGGAAGATGGATGGTTGCATTAGTGGAACCTCCGATGGCGCTGTGAATGATCACTGCATTTTCCAGAGCCTCTCTGGTCACGATATCGCTGACCTTGATCCCCTTATCCACCAGTTCCATGATCTTGCGCCCTGCCATTCTGGCGCTTCCCAGAATATCCCGCATAGTAGCCGGCATAAGAGCCGCTCCTGGCAGGGTCAGTCCAAGAGCCTCTGCCATACACTGCATGGTGCTGGCAGTTCCCAGGAAGGTACATGCCCCACAGGAAGGGCAGCCGGTCAGTTTATAGTCCCGTACCTCCTGAGGAGTAACTGCGTCCTTCCTCTTCTGCCGCAGAGAAATATCCCCTGCCACCAGAGAGGTGGTCATATCCGGTCCCGGACGCATACTTCCTCCGGGAATAAAAATCGTAGGGATATCCAGTCTGGCCGCTGCCTTTAGCTGTGCAGGAATCGATTTGTCACAGGAGGCTGCCAGGATCATGCCGTCCCAGGGATAGACCGAACCATGGACTTCGATCATATCGCAGATAGCCTCTCTGGAAGCCAGAATATAGTTCATGCCGTCATGGCCCTGAGCGCAGCCGTCACAGATATCTGTGGTATGGTACTGGGCGGGAAAACCTCCTTTTTCAAATACCCCGTACTTTGCCTGTTCCATAAGCCCCGCCAGGTGAACGCTGCCTGGATGGCTGTCTCCAAATACATCCTCCAGGAGTATCTGGGGCTTTGTAATGTCCTCTTCGTCCCAGCCTGATCCCATCTGCAGGGCGTCAAACTGGGCCCACAAAAGCCGCTGAGGCGCACTTTTCTGTCTGTTTTTCATTTTTCCGATCCTCACTTTTTATCAACGACTGGGGCAGCCCCATTAAACAAAGTCGAGAATATTTACATATTTTCAACAAATTCCCATAAAATGTATAAACATTTCTGATATATGATTAAGGCGACTGCTCCATAAAATTTATTTTTATTTTATCATGAAGTCCTTTACATCTCTATACAGTTTTTGCTCACTTTCCGCAAAAAACGGGACATGGAAATGCCTTTCTCTTTCTTCCGGCTGTCCATGTCCCGTTATTCTGTATGCCTTATTTATTTTACCAGATAGCCCTCTGCAATCCCATAGCCCAGCCCTCTGGTGCCTCCTGTGACAATAGCCTTTTTCCCTTTTATGTCAAACAGGTTCATCATTCCATGTAACCGCCTTTCATAGGCGATACGGCCTTTTCAGAAAAAATCTTCAATACGCCTTTTTCATATTTGGCTGGTTTAGGGCTCCAGCGTTTCTTTCTCTCTTTTAATATCTCTTCAATTTCTTCCGGCGTCTTTTTCTCCCCGGCGATTCCCACGATCCGCAAGATACGTTTGGGAATGTTCACTTCGATCAGATCCCCTTCTTCCACCAGAGCAATAGGGCCTCCTGCCGCCGCCTCGGGAGAGATATGTCCGATAGCAGGGCCTTTGGAAGCTCCTGAGAATCTTCCGTCAGTAAGAAGAGCAATGGAAGCTCCCAGCTCAGCGTCAGAGGCAATGGCTTCTGTGGTATAGAACATCTCCGGCATACCGCTGCCCTTTGGTCCTTCGTAACGGATAATCACCGCATCACCTGGTTTAATCTCATGGGTCAGAACTGCATGAATGGCATCCTCTTCACAGTCAAAAGGACGGGCTTTCAGAGTCGCTTCAAACATTTCTTTAGGGACTACTGTGTGCTTCACCACGGCACCGTCCGGACAGAGATTTCCATACAAAATGGCAATACTTCCGTCTGTTCCAAATGGCTTGTCAAAGGGACGGATCACGTCTTCTCTTTTCAGACCTACCTTTGCCAGATAAGCGTCGCACTTATCATAAAATCCATTTTTCTTCAAGTCCTCCAGATTTTCTCCCAATGTCTTTCCTGTAACAGTCATCACATCCAGATGAAGCATATCCTTGATCTCTTCCATGATCGTAGGAACTCCTCCTGCATAGTAGAAGAACTGTGCAGGCCATTCTCCTGCAGGACGGATATTCAGCAGGTAATGGGCTCCTCTGTGCAGTCTGTCAAAAGTATCGCCGTCAATTTCAATCCCAAATTCATGGGCAATGGCCGGCAGATGAAGAAGCGAATTGGTAGAGCCGGAAATTGCTGCATGTACCATTATAGCGTTTTCAAAAGATTTCATGGTTACGATCTTGTCCGGAGTCAGGTCATGAAGAGCCAGCCATACGGCCTGTTTGCCGGCTTTTCGTGCCACTTCTCTTAAATCCGGGCTCGTGGCAGGCATCAGAGCGCTTCCCGGAAGCATCAGTCCCAGAGCTTCCGCCATGATCTGCATAGTGCTGGCCGTTCCCATGAAAGAACATGCGCCGCAGGAAGGGCAGGCATTGTGTTTATAATAAGTCAGCTTCTCCTCTGTGATCTCTCCTCTTTCACACATAGCGCTATATTTTCCAATCTGTTCCAGGGTCAGAAGGTCCGGGCCGGCATCCATAACTCCTCCGGTCACAATGATGGAAGGAATATTGACTCTCCCCACACCCATAAGATGGGCAGGCATTCCCTTATCGCAGCTTGCAATAAACACCCCGCCGTCAAAAGGCGTAGCATTTGCATGAATTTCAATCATATTGGCGATCATATCTCTGGATGCCAGAGAATAGTTGATCCCATCATGTCCCTGGGCTTCTCCGTCACAGATATCGGTGGTAAAATATCTGGCTCCGTGTCCTCCGGCCTGGGCCACCCCTTTTCTGGCCTCTTCCACCAGTTCCAGCAAATGTCCGCTTCCCGGATGGCTGTCCCCGAAGGTACTCTCGATCATGATCTGGGGTTTTGACAGATCCTCCAGTTTCCATCCCGTTCCCAGACGCAGCGGGTCCAGTTCCGGAGCAATTTTTCTCAGTTCCTGACTTCTCAGCTTCATAACTTTTCTCCTTTTCTTTTATCATATCAAGATCAACTGTTTCTGTATTTCATGGTTACATAACAGACATGAAAACAGTCTATGTCATAACACGTATGACGTCTTATGTTAAGAATAAACCTTTTATCCTTCTCCGTCAATAAAAGTTTCGGATTTATTCTCCCATATCTTCTCCTGTATTTTTTTCTGATTCAGGAGAAGATGTTCCTTCATAGCTTCTCTGGCCCCCTGGGAATCATGATCCTGTATAGATGTCACGATCTTCCGGTGGGTCCTTAAAGTTTCTTCCGCCAGAGAAAGCTCCGTGACTTCTATAAACAGGGAAACACCCTCCTGAATAATAGGCACTAATCTGGGCATTACAGAGTTTCGGCTGATCCGGGCCAGCAGTTCGTGAAACTCCATATCTTTTTTCAGATAAGATTCTCCCTGCCTGCAAAGTTTTTCGATCTGTTCCTGGATCACCTCCAGTTTCCGGATCTCTTTTTCTCCTGCTCTTTTGGCCGCCAGGGCCGCCAGTTCCGGTTCCAGGATCAGACGGACCTCACACAGATCCAGAGCCAGTCTCTCCTTATCTTCCACCAGGGCAAGGCCCAGAGGATCCTCCATCAGTCCCGGATGCTCACATACAAATGTCCCCCTTCCTCTTCTGATCTCCACGATATTTCTGGATTCCAGGATTTTCACAGCCTCCCGGATGGTTCCCCTTCCCACAGAAAGCTGCTGGGCCATATCAAATTCATTAGGCAGCTTTTCCCCTGCCTGAAGCTGGTTTTCCCGGATCAGTTTTATGATCTGTTCCGCAGCCTGCCGGGGAAGCAGCTTTTTATTGTTATTTAATGATTCAAGCATAGTCCTAACCTCTCTTGGATTCTTATCTGTATTATAGCAGGACCGAGTCTCGGATTCCAGAATTAAAATACATACCAGATACTCAAACCTTCCACAAAAGCCAGAAGGAAAATGATAAAAAAGATTCTAAAGTAATACTGGCTCTCATTCCCTTCCATCCCCGTTTTGTTAGCCAGACACCACTGTTTTACCCCGGGAATCTGGCTTATAAGCAAGATCCCTGCCTGAAGGGCCGGGAAGAGAAAAACTGCCCATTTCTCCGCAAACCCATCTGCCATCCCGCTGCTCCAATGCACCGGGATCTGCTTGGGCAAAAAAGGGAAGACAGCCCCTGCAGCCAGGAAAGTGATCCCGCACAGAATCCAGGATCTTTTGTTGTTAAAAAACAGCATACGAATTTTCTCCTCTATTTTATATAAAAACCTGCGCATTTCATATCTGTATCAAAGGAAATCGTAAACATGGTTTTTCCGTCTTCATAAGCCGCCAGAACCATCACTGTGGCATAAGGGGTTCCTGTATCCCGGTCTGTGATCCCCCGAACCTGGATCTTGTCAAAGTCCTGGAATTCTCCTTTGTCCTTCAGATAGTAATCAATATTTTCCTGAAGTTCCTCCGGATCTGTCCCATTCTGCATGACCACATTAAAGGTATCTTCCCATACTCCTTCCAGTTCCCCGGCATTGATTCTTTCTACCATTTCTTTCGCTTCTGCAATGACCTGGTCTTCCTGAAACTCATCTGAAAGAGATTCCTGACAGCCGGACAAAGCAGCCAGTGCCAGAATCCCCCAAAAGCCTGCCAGGATCTTTTTTCTCCATTTTCCTTTTGTCATAAACTTTCTCCTTTCTGCCCCTATTCCAGCCCGGCCGCCGCCAGGATCTTCTCATACAACTCTCTGGTTTCTTCCGGAGTTTTTCCGTTTATTACCAGCTTGCCGTCTGTTGTTTCCAACACCACAAAATCTTCACATCTGGCATAGCTGTATATGGTGTACTCTCCAAACTCTTTGTTTTGAAAAGTTCCCTCATTAAGCTGCAGGCTGTTGACGCCCATCCGTTTCCTGCCAGTTTCAAAGTCCTCCCGGTAAGCAACGGTCTGTATTTCTGAAAGAGGCAGCTTATAGTCTGACCAGTAAGATCCCCGGATCTCCAGCTGGCCATCCTGGATCAGAACTTTCACATCTCCGGTAAAAAGCAATATCGCTGAAAACGCTATGGCAGCTATGGTGATAAGCACAATGACCGCAGTTCCTATGTTCCGGGTTCTTTTTCTTTTTAATTCCTTTCCCGGGCTTTCCTCCAACAGAATCTCCTCTCCCGGTTTTATCCTGCAGCCCAGATTTGCATAGAGAAGAGTGGGGATCAGTCCGATAAAAACGCCTCCCATGGTCAGCGCCAGATACCAGTCCGGTATATTCTCTCCCATGATCTCTGCCCCCAGGACCAGGACTGTGATCAGGGCCAGATAAGTTCCTGTGGTCCTGCACAGTTTTTTCTCATTATATTTTCTTTTCTCTTTTTCTGAGGCTGTATTATATCCTGCTATAAGGAAAGCTCCCTTTCCCATCAGTAGCGCCAATGAGATTCCTCCGCCAATGAGGATCGTCAACAGGATCACTATCCTTTCCATCATCTGCTCCGCACCTCCTCTGTCTTCCTTTTCTTCTCCTTCATAGCCGGCCATATGGCCTGTCAGATTTTTTTCTCCGGGTACTTTATCCGGTCATCTTTTTTCACTGTATTAGGGATAAGGATCACTGCCTGAAACTGTTTTTCATCATCTGTAATAGTACAAGTGCCCTCATATGGTTTTAAGGCTTCCCTTATATTCTCCAGCCCCAGACCCTGATGGCCTTCTCCCTTTGCAGGGTGTATGGACTTGGAATTTACCACCTGGATCATGAGAAACTCTTTCTCTCTTTTTGCCAGGACCTTCAGATATTTTTCTCCCTCTTCCTTCCCTATCGCCTCAATGGCGTTGTCCAGAAGATTTGCAAAGATCGTTGTAATGTCAATCTCCCGTATCCTGTCCAGACAGTTTTCCTCAATATCCAGCTCAAGTCTGGCATCCCGGAGATTTTCATGGCAGAGTTTTTCATTCAGGATAATATTCAGCATCCGGTTCTCCGTATACCAGGTGTGATTGTTCTGATTCAAAAGATGAAAAACTTCTTCTTTATATTTTTCTGCCTCTTCTATCTGACCTTCCTCATAAAGCTTTCCCAGTGCCTGGATATGATTCTTCACATCGTGAACGATCTTCCTGGACTGGCGGTAGCTCTCTTCCAGCTTCTGATAATGCTGGTACACCAGCACTTCCTTCTGCCGGTAAAGCCTGGATTTTTTTTCTGCCTCATTACTCCGGGCTGCTGTAATGTAAAAATATACCACAAATATATTCAGGAACAGAAGGAGCAGCACATTTACCAGTACCAGCAGATAGCCGTTCCAGCTTGCATAGTAATCACTTAAAGTCAAAAAAGAGATCATCATCGCCAGAGAGATCAGCGGCATGACCAGACAGATAAAAAGCTGGCCTTTGCTCAGATGGCCCCTCCTGCCCCGTTTCAGGATACTGCTGAGGAACCAGGCCCAGCCCCCCTGAACTGCCCACCGGATGGCTCCTGCGATCAGCTGGGCATTTCCATAGGGGTTCAAAGTAGTATGAAATCCGGAAAAGTTCAGCATATATCTGGTATAGATCTCATAAAGCAGTACCCGGGACAGGGCCCAGACCAGGACGATCCCTGCCAGATACAGCAGACCGCTGAAAGCATAGTATCCTTTAGAACGGACCGGTTTCTTCCTGATACGGAATATAAAACAGACAGAAACTCCGAAAATAATCAAGATGTCCGGAATCCACAAATTATACAAAACGCACCTCCCCCTTCTTCTCTTTTTTCCTTTGGCAGGTCAGGCGGCCTTCCTCAAAAAGAACTCCCGTTTTTTTCTGCCAGAAATCTTCCCAGGCATTCTTTAAAGGTAACTGCCTGTTTCTGGGACAGCGGAAGGATTTCCCCGCTCATCATGTAAATATCGTAGCCTTTGATATTCCGTATCTGATCCAGGTTTACCACAAAGCTTTTATGGGGAGAAGCAAATCCATAGTCCTTCATTCTTTCCCGAAGATCACCGATCTTTCCCCGCATTTCATAGCAGCCCTTTTCTGCCGCCAGCTTGATCTGTCTTCCCCGTATCTCAAAGTAGTAAATATCTGCTGTATGGAGCCTGGTCCTTCCCTGGGAAGTCTCAAACTCCAGAACGGGACTGGGCTTCTGCTCCTCCTCCCGGTAAGCCAGGGCATCTGCCACCTGCTTGAGCACACTGGTCTTCTTCACCGGTTTGAGCAGATAGCCGAAAGCATGGACGGAGAAAGCTTTCCCTGCATATTCACTGTAGGCAGTCACATATACGATCTTTACTTTTTTATCCTTCAGCCGGATCTTTCTGGCGGTCTCTATGCCGTCTATCCCTTCCATATCAATATCCAGAAACAGAAGATCGTACTGTTCTGTTGACCGGAGAAATTCTTCGCCGCTGAAATATACGTCTGTTTTCTCTATGGGTTCCGGGCACTCTTCAAGGATTTCCAGAAGGGCCTCCGAAGCTTTTTTCTCATCATCACAAATTGCTATCTTCATTTTCTGTTTCTTTCCTTTGTTTTCTTTATTATAATTGAAAATATTCTCATAACACAAGAAATCTTCCCTCAAATACAGAAAAGACTGCACAACATACAATGCAGTCTTTCCTCTTTTTTTACATCTGTTTTCTCACTACTGCGTATTCATCCTGATTCCGGTAATAGGGACACTGATAGTACCGGTCCGACAAAATCCTCACATAGTCGTCCTCGTCCATATTCATGTCGCACAGATAGGCTTCGTATTCCTCATCATAGACATAGAAGGTGCAGGTCTCACAGCTTCCCCGTTCTTTTCCCTTTTTCATGGGCCTCATTCCTCCCTGCTCTTTTTCTCCGGCTCTGTCTGCAGGATCCCGTTTCGGACTTCCTGCTTTTAGAGCTCCTCTTCAATATTTTCCAGCTCTTCCAGGATCTCTCTCTGCTCCTGGTCGAAAAGGAGTTTTTTATTATATTTATAATAACTGTCGCAGCCATTCTCACTGATAAATTCCATACTGTAAGGGTTGGTGTTCAGTTCTGTGACAAAGACTACCAGCTCCTGTCCTTCCGCAAAAGCCAGCTCCAGGAAGTCAAAAGTATTCTGGAGCTTTTCTCCGGTGTCTTTTATCAATTCCTCACGCTCCCCGGCCTGGTCCTGGAAGGCTTCTTTAACTTTCTGGAAGATTTCTTCTTTTCCTTCTCCCCGGTCCTCTCCTTCTTTTGCCAGATCCCGGTAAATTCCCAGAAGTTTCAGGATCTCCTGTTTCAGATGTTCTTCCTCCCGTGTAAGAAGGTCTGCCTTCTTCTTTTCTTCCAGATCCTTTTCTCTCATAAGGATCCGGTCCTCTAAAGCCTGCCAGGGGTGTTCTGCAGATTCCAGGGCTTTTTTCCAGCTCTTCAAAACTTCAAAGAGCTCTGTGACCAGGAGGTCTTTTTCATGATAAGCTCTGCATAGTTCTCCCAGTTTTCCCATAAACAGTCCCACTACCGCAAACCGCTCGTCCATAGAAGCCAGCCGGAGCTTTTCCACGGCAAATTTTTCAAAATGTCCCGCCAGGACCTGATCTACCTGATAATCGGTCTTGTATTTTTCAAAAAGGTCCAGATAATTGGCAAAGTCTTTCGCCACTTTCCAGTGCTGGATATACTGGCAGACTACCTCCCGGTCCGGCCGTTTTCCCAGTTTTTCATATACATACAGAAGCTGGGAAAGATCCTCCCATCCTCTGGGGGTGGCAAACATTCTCCCCTCAATACTGGTTTCCATGCGGTAAAAGTTTTCCCTCCGGATATCCAGATAGGAAAGCACCGCCGGGTGGATCCCGGCCTCATAGGCATATTCTTTCCAGACTCCGAAGTCTTCCCGCACATCGATCTTCTTTACCCGGTCCAGAGTCACCACGTCAAAGTCCCGGACAGATTTATTGTACTCCGGAGGATTTCCCGCAGCTACAATGATCCAGCCGGAAGGCACCTGCTGGTTTCCGAAGGTCTTGCACTGGAGGAACTGGAGCATGGCAGGAGCCAGAGTCTCCGAAACACAGTTGATCTCATCGATAAACAGGATTCCCTCCCGGATTCCCGTAGCTTCCATTTTGTCATACACGGAAGCGATAATCTCGCTCATAGTATACTCAGTGACTGACCGGGCCTCTCCCCCATAGCTTTTCTCTTTAATAAAAGGCAGCCCTATGGCGCTTTGCCTGGTATGGTGGGTAATGGTATAAGACACCAGGTTAATGCCGCATTCTCTGGCTGCCTGCTCCATGATCTGAGTCTTTCCGATCCCCGGAGGTCCCATGAGCAGGACCGGCCGCTGCCTTATGGCCGGGATGCAGTAATCCCCGTAATCGTCTTTTAAAAGATAGGCTTCCACCGTATCTTTGATCTCCTGTTTTGCTCTTTTTATATTCATTTTTCTGCCCTCTCGTTCCTCTCTAAAAGTTCTTCCTCGTCCAGATACAGCTTCATAGCCCAGCAGGGCACTTCAATCTCTTCATATTCTTTCTGCATCAGCAAAAAGGCCACATCATAGGGAGGCATACGCTCCGGAAAGATTCCTTTCCCGTCTGTAAAATATAAAAGCCCCTTTAATCCCCTGAGTTCTCCTTTTCTCTGCTTTTCCTGGATATAGGCAAACACCGGACGGAAATCTGTCCCGCCCTTTCCTGCAAGTTCCAGATTTTCCATATACTCTTTCAGTTCTTCCTGGCTGGTGATCAGCCGGTCACTCTGGATCCGCTCGTCACACTGGATCACATGGATCTGCATTCTCCGAAAAAAGCTTTCCTGTTCCCGAAGTACGGAATAGGTCTCTCTTAAAAATCCCCGGACCAGTTCTCCGGAACAGGACATGGAAGTGTCAATGGCAATGACAAAGTCCTGGATCTTTTTCACTTCCCGGGTCTCCTGCGGTTCCAGAAGAGGCATATTTCCGTAAAGGGACATGCCGTAGCTGTAAAAAATATAGTCAAAGCTATCCGGATCCACCATCTGCTCTTCCCGCAGCACGGCAAACTTCCTGAGAAACCGCCGGTAGTCTCTGGTGTCCCGGTTTTCTGCCTTGATCTGTTCCTTCAGACCGGCCTGGCCCTGAGCCATATCCTGTCCAAAGGTTTCCATCTCTGTTTCCATGCGGTCCCGGATATCCTCCCAGTTTTTCTCCGGCCTCTGGCTGGGAGGATTCTTCCTGCCTCCCTTCCAGAGTCTGTGGTCGTCACAGTGAAACTCCCTTTCCCAGAGAAGGGCCTGCTCCTGGGAAGGCTGCATTTTCACCAGCTCTTCAAAAACGCCTTCCGCATTCAGGGTCTTCCTCTTCTTTCTGAGACTGGCATAAAGATTTTTCCGTTCTCTGGACATAGGCTTTCTCACACAGTGGAGAGCCAGGCCGTCAATAATAGATTCCACACTGATATCACAGGCCAGATCCCAGAGAATATCTGTCAGATCCTCTTGCCCATTTTCTCCATCTTTCCGGGAAATCCCCAGAGCCTTGGCCGCTACCTTCTTTCGAATCCTCACCTTTTTCCATAGATGGGTAAAAAGGCAGTGGAGCATCATATGGAGATAAGCCCGGTTCACTTCCCGCCGTCCCTGGCGGTACAGGCCGCCCAGATATCCGGGATCATAATAGATCCCCACGCCGTCGGTACCCAGTTCTCCATTCTGTTCTCCCATCACATATGTAAAGGCTGACAGTGCCACATCAAAGAAACGCAGATGGATATAGAGTTCATTTCTGGAAGATATAAGAATCCTGCTGCAGACATCCTCTATTCTTTTTTCCATTTCCCTGGCCATATTTTCTCTCTCCTATAGGTCAAAAGTTTTCTTTCGTTTTGCAAACAATCTCCGCTTCTCTTCCATGAGATAGCTGACCATCTCCGCTCTTCCTTTACCGGAAGCTTCCTGGATCACCTGATCCATGGCCTCCTCTGTCCACAGCTTCCGCTGTCCAAGATAAGAAAAAGCCCGGTTCCATTCTTCCTGTTCTATGTAATAAAGGCCGCATTCCAGTATATGTTCTTTCACATATTCCAGATACTCTTCTTCTGCCTGGCTGCCAAGTTCCCAGGGCCAGAGCAGTCTTCCCATAGCCATAGGCAGAAGGATCTCCGGTTTTTCATTGATCTTTGCCAGATAAAACAGCCGGTCATATCCCTGGTAATCCACTTTCTTTTCCAGAAAGCACTGCCGGTATTTGTAGCCGCAGCCATGATAATGGGTCTCCAGGATCCTGGCAGGAGTGTTCTCCACTCCTTCCTCATAATATTCCGGGAAGATCAGCTCTGCTCCCTCCCTGCTGTCCCGAAACCTGATGGAAACATAGACTTCATGGAAAGTTTCACTGACCACATCCCGGATACAAGAGGTTCCCCCCGGCTCCATAAGCATATGAAGTTTCCGCAGGGCGCCGCAGCCGGTAAAAGAACCGCCCCCAATAGTTTTCACAGAATCTGTCATTTCCAAAGTCACCAGATTCCTGCATCCGTAAAAAGTATAATTTCCCAGCTCCCGGACCCCGTCGGGGATCCGGATCTCCTGGATCTCCTGAAGCTCCCTCTGCTCCTCTTTGCTCCGGCCTTCCTTCCATGGAGACCAGGCGTAAGAGGGCAGGGAAACCCTGTTCTCTTTCTTCTCACACATATGTATCCTGTCCTTTATCTGATTCTAACTCCCATACCAGTTCCAGATTGTCCTCTTCTTCCTTCTCGTTACAGCCTGTAAAAGCAGTTCCCAGAACTGCCAAAAGCAGCAGCATTATCCCAATTCTTATTTTCATCATAAATCCTTTCCGTCCTGCAGTTTTATGTGTACTTCTGCATTTCTATACGCCTCAGCATTTTGTATGCCATTGTATCTGAGTACAGTATGCATGCTTGACGGGATTTTTATACATCCCGGCTAAATTCACCTGCAAAATAGTTCGAAATAGATAGCTCGCTCTGCCGGCTGCATATTATCATGTATAAAGGGAAATGGCTGCAATCCTGCAAGCGGATCACAGCCATTTCCCCGGATAAGCTGAAAATGGGACTCGAACCCACGACCCCTTCATTACGAGTGAAGTGCTCTACCAACTGAGCTATTTCAGCAATTCTCTGCAAGAATTGATTTTACTGGATTTTTAAAGATATGTCAAGAATTTCTTTCACAAAAGAATCGCCAATGCTTTAGAATATTTGTTCTTAAGTCTTTCGGTCAGAGTGTCCCGCTGGCTTAGATGATCTTTCATATCTGCCAGCTTCACCCACCATACCTCCGGATAAATGGTCTGGGCATTTTTGATAGAGATTATGTAGTCCTCATAGGATTCTTCATTTTTCCCATGAGTGATATAATTCATATACTTTACCAGCCTCCTGGTTTCATCCAGGGCAAGTATCTCTGCTGTCCCGCAGTCGGAGTCCTCCCACACATCATGGATCCAGGCCAGGGCAATACACCGCTCCCTCAAGTGTTCCGGTATCATGCGGTTCTGTTCTGTATACCTGGCTACTCTCTCTGAATGCTGGTAGGTTTTCTCATCAAGATACTTTTCGGCAAGTTTTTTCGCTTCCTCTATCACCCTGACCACTCCTTTTCTGAAGGACATCTTTTTATCTGATTTAACAATACCTTATATTTTCGCATTTTGCAACTTGTGATTTTCACGAATTTCACATTTTTAATCCTCTTGTCAAAATGTCTGACAAAAGATATAATAGTGACCGCAAGGTGGTGATTTTATGTGTTTCTGCAAAAGTGCCCTGCTGAATGCAGAACTCTATGCAAGGTCCAATGAGGTGTGCCTGGCATAGAGTAGTGTACTAGCACCTCTTCATTGGATTTTGCTCTGGAAAATACAAAATTTATATTGAAGGAGAAAATACCAATGAATGATCGCAGAAAATTTAATAAATATATTGTATTCTGGCTTACCCAGTCTCTCTCTGAACTGGGCAGTTCCATGACAAGCTTTGCCCTGGTGATCTGGGCTTACGGACAGACCTGCTCTGCCCTGTCTGTATCTCTTATGACTTTTTGTTCCTATGTGCCATTTGTAATCGTAAGCCTTTTTGCCGGCAGCTTTCTGGACAGCCACAAGAAAAAGTCTGTTTTGCTGCTTTCTGATACTTTTGCGGCAGTCTGTACCATAGCAGTGTGCCTTCTTGCCCTTTGGGGAAAACTGGAGATCTGGCACATTTATCTGGCCAACATCCTGATCGGCTTTATGAATGCCTTCCAGTCCCCTGCCCTGTCTGTGTCCCTGGGAATCCTGGTTCCTGAAGAATATCGTTCCCGGGCCAGCGGCATGAGTTCTTTTTCTTCTAACCTGATCACAGTCGTAACTCCAATGCTGGCCGCTGCTCTTTTCTCGTTTGGAGGATTGAAGGGAATTCTATTTATAGATCTTCTCACCTTCCTTTTGGGAGCAGGAATCCTGTTTTTCTTTATCTCCATTCCGGAAGCTTCTCTGAAAGAACAGATAGGAGAAAAGCAGGGACCTTTTACAGGTTTTCTCTGGGGCTGGAGATTTTTGAAAGCACACAAGGGTATTCTATACATTATCCTCAGTATGAGTATGCTAAATTTTTTCTCCAGATTAACTTATGAAAATATCCTGTCTCCTATGATCCTGGCCAGGAGCCAGAGCAGCTCAGTCCTGGGAATTGTCACCGGAATTCTGGGAGCAGGCGGCATACTGGGCGGGATCCTGGTATCTCTGCTGAAGCTTCCAAAAGACAATCAGAAGGTCATGTATCTTTCTGCTGCCCTTTCCTTCCTCTTTGGAGATATTACCATGGGACTGGGACAGAATGTTTATATTTGGAGTCTGGGAGCTCTGTTTGCCAGCGTTCCCATTCCCTTTATCCTGGCAGCTCAGAATGTTATGATCTATCACTGGATCCCTGCCGAAATACAGGGGCGGATCTTTGCTGTGCGCAATGCCCTTCAGTTCGGCACTATACCTGTCGGGATCCTGCTGGGCGGTTTTCTGGCAGACTACGTTTTTGAACCTTTTATGGAATCCAATATTCCTCTGGCCCTGTTTCTGACTGGTGTCACCGGAGAGGCGCCAGGAAAGGGGATGGCAGTGATGTTTCTCTGCACAGGGATCCTGGGATTCTCATCCAGTATCTTCTGGATGAGAAACCGGCATATCCGGGAGATATCCAGAACAGACTAGACCTATTCCATATCCCGTTTGCAATTTCCGGGAACAAGAGCAGTTGTTGCTGCTCAATCCGCCAGAATACAGTTCAGATGAACAAAAAAGCTGGTTTTCTACCGTTCTACTTCCCGAAAAAGCTTTTCGAACCGTATAGTTCCATAAATATACGGACCAGATAGCAATCTCCCGGATAAAAATTCTTTTATCCCTGGAAATGGCTCATAAAAAAAGAGACCATCTCTTAAAGTTCCAGCCTTTCATAAAAGTCCGGAACTTTGGAAATGGTCTCTTTCTCATTCATCAGAGGTGAAAGCCGGCATTAGCCCATGGCCTCAGCTTTTCTTTACAAATTCTGCTCCGCATTTCGGACAGCGGATGCTGATCTTTCCTTTTCCCTTTGGAATCCGGATCTTCTGTCTGCACTGAGGACAGGTATAAATGTGGAAATCTTTCCGCTGTTCCTGTATGTACTTCTGTCTTCCGAAAAACCTCTTCACCTTGTTTTCAATTTCCAGGTATTTCTGATTTTCCGCATATCTTTTACTGATATTTCTGGAAAACATCCGGAAATAGATCAGTATCAGCAGCAGAAATTCCCATGAAGTGAGAAGGACACTGAAGTATCCGGTCCGCACAAAGAGATTGATCACTGCGCAGATCAGAAGCACGATGACCATAAAGATATTCAGTCGGTCACTTCCATAGCGTCCATACATAAATCTTGCAAGCTTTTCTTTTAACTTATCCATTTTCCTGCTCTTCTTTCTCTATTCTTTCAAATATATCCTTTACAAATTTTTTGGCTCCCTGAAGGTCTTTTTCATCCGGGTGGAGCATAGCCATATCAAAATTCTGAATCATGGCTTCTACCTGCTTTTTATTCTGGGCGTTTTTCATATTCATATATTTTTCCCGTACTGCCATAGGCATTTTCCCCTGACAGATATAGGCACCCATATATTCATTGTCGTCCTCGATAAAAACCCGAATATTTTCCTCGATTTTCTTGTAATACTCGGGGCTCTGCCCCATGCCGCAGGTTCCAAAAAGGGCAATCCGCTTTCCCTGAAGGCTGCCCAGATAATCCAGCACATCCATGCTGGCACTTCCTCTGTCTGTCCAGAACCCAATGAAATACAGATCTCCCATATTATAATCTGTCTGTCCCTGAAAAGCAGCAATGTCTTTATTCTTCCCGGGAATCGCCTCAAAAATCGCCTTTGCCAGCTTTTCCGTGTTTCCCGTCCTGCTCTTATAGAGTACCTGTGTTTTCATCTTACTCTTCCTTCCTGGTATCTAAATGATTTTTCTGAAGTATATTTTATCACCAACTATTCTGGAAAAGTATTTCTGGAATCTTAAAAATTATAAATTCTCTATAAAACGTCTCCCAAAAAAGCCCTTACTGTTTTATATGCACATCCATCTGAGCAAATGGCAGTTCGATGCCCTCTTCATCAAAAGTAAGCTTGATCCTCTCATTCAGTCTCCATCGGGTGGCCCAGTAGTCTTCAGAGCCTACCCAGGCCCGCAGTCCCAGAACCACGCCGTCTGCGGCCAGCTGGTCTACAAAAACCTGTATTCCATCGTCATGAAGGATACTGGCTTCCCCATAAAGCATATTTTCCAGGATCCCTTTTGCCTTTTTCAGATCCGAACTGTAAGAGATCTGCACCTTCAGATCCAGCTGCCGTTTATCCTGTGCAGTTACATTCACAATACTGGCACTGGTAAGTGTCCCGTTGGGAATGGTGATCCTCCGGTTATCTACTGTGGAAAGGGTAGTATAAAACAGATCGATCCTGACCACGGTCCCCTCCTGTTTATCCGTATTTTCAATAATATAATCTCCCACCACAAAGGGTTTCAACGCCAGAATGATCACTCCTCCTGCCAGGTTGGAAAGGCCGCCCTGGAGGGCCAGACCGATAGCAACACCGCCGGAAGCCACCAATGCAGCAATAGAAGATTCTTTCACCCCAAAGCTGGTAGCTATAGACACCACCAGCAGACAGTACAAAGCCGCCTTCACCACGGATGAGACAAATTGTGTCACACCAGTGTCTACGCCTGCTCTTTTCATAGAAGCTACAATAAATCTTGTGAGTTTCTGGATCAGCTTACTGGCAATAATATACACCACGATAGCCAGGATTACTCTGCCAACAAAGGTTCCGATCACAGGAAGCTGCTTTTCCCAGAAAGCCCAGGTAAAATAGTGATGCACAAAATCACTGATACTCTCAAACTCCAGAGTGTCCAATGTGTCTGCTAAAAAAATATTCATCTTTCTGCTGTTCCCTTTCTGTTTCTTTCCGCATAGAAAGGGACTATTGCAGAAATTCTTATAGATTTTAAGATATATTCTGCAAAAGCCCCTCTCTCTGTCTTTCTATTTTCTTGATCTTTACTGTTTTTTTGTCGTCTTTCTGGTCCTTGTCCCGGTTTTCTTTCCGGAAGGCTTTTTCTCCTCTGAAGATGTTCTCCTCTTCTTTTCAGAAGCATCCTCTTCTGCCTGTTCACTGTTCTTTCCCGGCGTTTCTGTTTCTTTCTTGCTGGTCTCTATTTTAGGAGGTTCTTTCTTACTTGTTTCCAGCTTTTCCGGTTCCTTTTTGCTGGTTTCTATTTTGTGAGGTTCTTTTTTACTGGTCTCCAGTTTCTCCGGCTCTTTCTTACTTGTTTCTAACTTCTCCGGTTCCTTCTTGCTGGTCTCCAGCTTATGAGGTTCCTTTTTGGAAGTTTCCAGTTTTTTCTGATCTTCTTTCGGAAGAACGATCTCCTGCTCTTTTTCTGCTTTTACTCTTTCTTCCTCGATTTTCTGCTCAAGCTCTTTCCGGACCTTGGATACCGGAGTCTGGTTCTCTTTTTCACTCTTCTTTGCCGATTTTTTCGTCTCATTCTTTGTGTAGGAGAAAATCTGCACAGACAGAGGCGCAACATTGATCACAATGGAATTTTTCCTTTCATCCCATTCTTCCTTCTTGGAAACCTTTACTCTGGGATTTCCCACGCCGGTTCCGCCATAGATCTTTGCATCGCTGTTAAAGATCTCTTTATATTTTCCGGGATACGGAACACCCATCTGATATTTTTCATAAGGCAGCGCTGAGAAATTACATACTACTACCAGTGTGCTGTCTTTTTTCTTTCCTCTCCGTATGAACGTAAGCATGTTCTTCTCTGTTTCCATCACATTGATCCATTCAAATCCATCCGGATCATAATCCTCTTCAAAGAGAGCCGGTTGTTCTTTATACAGCTTCAGGAGAGCTTTCATGTAATCCTGCATTTCCTTATGGTCCTTCTCTTCCAGAAGATTCCAGTCTAATTCTCTCTGTTCAGACCACTCCCGTTCCTGAGCAAATTCCTGTCCCATAAACAGCAGTTTCTTTCCGGGATGGACCATCATATAGCCAAGGGCTGCCCGCAGATTCGCCATTTTCTTTTCCTTGTCTCCCGGCATCTTGTTCAGGAGAGAGCCTTTTCCGTGGACCACCTCATCATGAGACAGGCTCAGAAGGAATTTCTCACTGTAGGCATAGATCATACTGAAGGTCAGCTCATCATGGGCCCCGCTTCTGTAAATCGGATCTTTCTTCATATAGTCAATGAAATCGTTCATCCAGCCCATATTCCACTTATAGTCAAAGCCCAGTCCATCATCCTCTATTTTTCCGGTAATCTTCGGCCAGGCTGTAGATTCTTCTGCGATCAGGAGGGCATCCGGATGTTTTTTCTTGAAGATCGAATTCAGGTGTTTCAGGAACTCGATGGCTTCCAGATTTTCATTTCCGCCATAAATATTAGCCACCCATTCTCCGTCATTTTTTCCATAATCCAGATAAAGCATAGAGGCCACAGCATCCATACGGATTCCGTCAACATGGTACTTCTCTGCCCAGAACAAAGCATTGGCGATCAGGAAGTTTTTTACCTGGGGACGTCCGTAATTATAGATCAGAGTCCCCCAATGAGGATGCATACCCTGTCTGGGATCCAGATGCTCATACAGACAGGTACCGTCAAAATTAGAAAGGCCAAAGATGTCTTTTGGGAAATGGGCCGGCACCCAGTCCAGGATCACGCCAATTCCCTGCTGATGCATATAATCCATAAAATACATAAAGTCCTCACAGCTTCCGTAGCGGCTGGTAGGCGCATAATATCCTGTCACCTGATAGCCCCAGGACTCATCCAGGGGATGTTCCATAACAGGCATCAGTTCCACATGAGTATATCCCATCTCTTTCACATAATCAGCCAAAAGAGGGGCAATCTCTCTGTAATTATAAAAAAGTCTGCCTTCCTCTTCCGGTTTTTTCCAGGAGCCCAGGTGCATCTCATACACAGCCAAAGGCTTTTTCTCATCGTGAAGCTGTTTTCTGGACTTCATCCAGTCTCCGTCATTCCACTGATACTTCTTCAGGTCAGCAACAATAGAGGCGGTCTTAGGCCGAAGCTCTGACTCATTTCCGTAAGGGTCTGACTTCAGATAAACCAGAGAGCCTTTTGCCTTAATCTCATACTTATATAAAGCCCCTGCCTTTACGCCGGGAATAAACAATTCAAAAATACCGGAGACACTGAGGCGATTCATCTGATGGCGCCTTCCGTCCCAACGGTTAAAGTCGCCCACCACACTGACACGCATAGCATTTGGTGCCCACACAGCAAAGTAAACGCCGGATACTCCATGGAGGGTCATCGGATGAGCACCTAATTTCTCATAGATATTATAGCAGATCCCTGCGCAGAACTGCTGCTCTTCTTCCACGGAAATCTGTTTTTCAAAGGCATAGGGATCATAGAATTTCTCCGTAACTCCTTCATCATATACTGCTTCATATTTATACTTCGGGATCTTGTCCCCGGGGATCAGAACGGCAAAATATCCTGCCTCGTCCTCCTGCTCCATCTCATATTCTTCTTTTCCTTTTGTAAGAACTACCTTTACCTGCCGGGCTTCAGGCAGAAAGCATTGGATCAGAATACCTTCAGAAGTTACTCTGGGTCCAAGAATTTTTTTCGGTTCGCTTTCTTCAGAATATACAACGGCCTCTATTTCCGGCCAATCCATCATCTCATACAATTTTTCAGACATAATGCTCCTCCTTTGTTCCATTTTATCATCAAATCCAGGGGTTGTAAAGTTTCAAACTGACGCAGTAAAGAGCACTTCTGTAAAATGTATAAAATTTATTTTTCACAAACAAAAATGTTGTGCATTTTCTACACATAAAGTATAATTAATATAACTTCGCTTATGAAAAATATCTTAACAGCGATTTTACAATCACGAATAAGGAGGTACCAATGCATGCTTGACCAAAGCTACTACGAAAAAGCTGCTGAGATCATTGACCACTATGGACGGAAAGCAAGCTCTTTGATTCCCATTATGCAGGAAATTCAGGAAGAATACCGTTATCTGCCCGGAGAGCTGCTCACTTATGTAGCCAAAGAGATCGGCGTGACAGAGGCCAAGGCCTACAGTGTAGCAACCTTTTATGAAAACTTTTCTTTTGAACCAAAGGGAAAATATATCATCAAGGTCTGTGATGGAACTGCCTGTCATGTGCGTAAATCTATCCCTATCCTGGAGGCTCTGCAGAAAGAACTGGGATTGAGCAGAAAGAAGCACACCACAGATGACATGCTGTTCACCGTAGAAACTGTATCCTGTCTGGGCGCCTGCGGACTGGCTCCCACCCTGACTGTCAATAATGAAGTCCATCCTTCCATGACGCCTGAAAAAGCTCTGGAACTGATCACAGAACTGCGAGGTGACAATATATGATAATTGAAAACAGAGATGCTTTATTAAAAGAGAGGGAACTTGCCCAGAAAGAGATTGATTCCTTTGACTGCCGTATTCTGGTATGTGCAGGAACCGGCTGTGTTGCCTCCGGTTCTGAAAAAATCTATGAGAGAATGAAAGAACTGTGTCAGGAAATGCCTGGCGTATCTGTAGAATTTCAGAAGGATGTTCCTCATCTGGGCGCTGTAAAGACCGGATGTCAGGGGATCTGCGAGTTAGGACCTCTGGTGCGTATCGAGCCTCTCCATTATCAGTATGTAAAGGTAACGGAAGAAGACTGTATGGAAATCTTCCAGCGGACCGTGCTGAACCATGAGCCGGTGGAACATCTTTTCTACAAAAAAGGCGGAGAGACTTACGCCTCACCGGACGAAATTCCATTTATTGCCAAACAGACCCGGATTGTTCTGGAAAACTGCGGAAAATTCAATGCAGAATCTCTTGACGAGTACATAGCTTCCGGCGGATATGACGCTTTGACAAAAGCTCTTTTTGACATGACTCCGGAAGATGTTCTGGAAGAAGTAGACAAATCCAAATTAAGGGGCCGTGGAGGCGGCGGTTTCCCGGCAGGAAGAAAGTGGAAACAGGTGGCAGCTCACAAAGAAGAGCCGGTTCATTACATTGTCTGCAACGGCGACGAAGGTGACCCCGGCGCATTCATGGACGGAAGCGTAATGGAAGGGGATCCCTATCGTCTCATTGAGGGTATGACCATAGGCGCATACGCCACTGCCTGTCATGACGGTTATATCTATGTGCGTGCAGAATATCCCTTATCTGTAGCCCGTCTGCGCAAAGCCATCCGCCAGGCGGAAGAAAAAGGTCTTTTGGGAGAGAATATCCTTGGAAGCGGCTTCTCTTTCCATCTCCATATCAACCGTGGAGCCGGTGCCTTTGTATGCGGCGAAGGTTCCGCTCTTACCGCTTCTATCGAAGGTGACAGAGGTATGCCTCGTGTGAAACCTCCCAGAACTGTGGATCATGGTCTCTGGGCAAAACCTACAGTTTTAAATAACGTGGAAACTTTTGCAAATGTTCCCGGTATTATCTTAAAAGGCGCAGACTGGTTCCGTACCATCGGAACAGAGGGAAGCCCGGGAACCAAGACTTTCTCTATTACAGGTGCCATTGAAAATACCGGACTTATTGAGGTTCCCATGGGTACTACACTCCGGGAGATCATCTACGATATCGGCGGAGGCATCAAAGGGGGCGGCGACTTTAAGGCCATCCAGATCGGCGGTCCTTCCGGCGGATGTCTTACAAAAGAACATCTGGATGTAGGACTGGATTTTGACAATGTAAAGAAATACAATGCCATCATGGGCTCCGGCGGCCTGGTTGTTATGGATGAAAATACCTGTATGGTAGAAGTTGCCCGTTTCTTCATGAGCTTTACCCAGCGGGAGTCCTGCGGAAAATGCGTTCCCTGCCGTGAGGGTACCAAACGTATGCTGGAGATCCTGGAGCGGATCGTAAACGGCGAAGGAAAGCTGGAGGATCTGGATACCCTGGAAGAACTGGCAACCATGGTAAAAAATATGGCTCTGTGCGGTCTGGGAAAGAGCGCTCCTCTGCCGGTTATCAGCACTTTAAAGACCTTCCGCAAGGAATATGAAGAACATATCCTGGAACACAAGTGTGCAGCCAAGAGCTGTACGGCTATGCGCAAGTACATCATCAATCCGGAATTCTGCAAAGGCTGCGGCAAATGTGCCAAGAACTGCCCTGTGGGTGCTATTTCCGGCGTTCGCAAACAGGCTTACCATATTAATCCGAACGTATGTATCAAGTGCGATGCCTGCCGTGACAACTGTGCATTTGATGCGGTATATGTTGAATATTAGGAGGGAAGATTTATGGGATTTATGACAATAGACGGCAGAAAAGTTGAATTTACAGACGAAAAAAATGTCCTTTCTGTCATTCGCAATGCCGGTATCAATCTGCCTACACTGTGCTATCATTCAGAAGTATCCACCTTCGGTGCCTGTCGCTTGTGTACCGTAGAGGATGACCGGGGAAGAACCTTTGCTTCCTGTTCTGAAGTACCAAGAGATGGCATGGTGATCTACACCAACTCCGGCAGGATCAAAAAATACAGAAAACTTATCGTAGAGCTGCTCCTCTCCGCCCACTGCCGTGACTGTACCACCTGTGTAAAAAGCGGCGAATGTGTGCTCCAGGATCTGGCTCACAGAATGAATATCACCACAGTCCGTTTCCAGAACACCAGAGAGATCCGTCCTCTGGACACCAGTTCGCCAGCTCTGGTCCGTGACCCCAATAAATGTATCCTCTGCGGCGACTGTGTCCGTGCCTGCAGCGAGATCCAGGGCCTGGGCATTTTAGGCTTTGCATTCCGAGGCACCGATGCTATGGTTATGCCGGCCTTTAACAAGACTTTATCCGAAACAGACTGTGTCAGCTGCGGCCAGTGCCGTGTTTACTGTCCCACTGGCGCTATCAGCGTAAAAACCCATATGGACCAGGTATGGGAGGCCATTGCAGATCCGGATACCAGAGTAGTGGCTCAAGTAGCTCCTGCTGTCCGGGTAGCTGTGGGAGATGCCTTCGGACTGGACAAAGGTCACAGCGTTATGGGCAAGCTGGTAGCTGTGCTTCACCGTATGGGATTTGATGAAGTATACGACACCGCTTTTGCCGCCGACCTGACCATCATGGAAGAATCCAAGGAATTCCTGGAACGTCTGGGACAGGGAGATAAGCTTCCGCTGTTCACCTCCTGCTGCCCGGCCTGGGTAAAATTCCTCTGTGATCAATATCCGGAATACAAAGACCATCTTTCTACCTGCCGTTCCCCTCAGGGCATGTTCTCCGCAGTTATGAAAGAATACTACAGAGGCTATGAAAAGAACCAGGGCAAGAAAACCTTTGTGGTTTCTATCATGCCTTGTACGGCCAAGAAAATGGAGATTCTTCGTCCAAACAGCTATACCAAGGGAGAACAGGATACAGATGTGGTTATCACTACTACTGAGGTGATCCGTATGATCCGCAATTCCGGCATTGAGTTTGCCACTCTTGTTCCGGAAGCCTGTGATATGCCCTTCGGCTTTGGTTCCGGTGCCGGCGTGATCTTCGGCGTTACAGGCGGTGTTACCGAGGCTATGCTCCGCCGTTTTGCAGATAAACATGATAAGGCGACGATGGACTCTGTGGCAGAAGCAGGAGCCAGAGGAGATGAGGGTATCAAGGAATTTTCTGTTACCTACAAAGGAATTCCTCTCAATGTCTGCGTAGCCAGCGGTCTGGCCAATGCCCGGACTGTTATGGAAAATATCAAGAGCGGCAAAAAACATTACCACATCGTAGAGATCATGGCCTGCAGAAGAGGCTGTATCATGGGAGGCGGACAGCCTCCGAGAGCGGGCAACCGCACCAAGTCTGCCAGAAGGGACGGCCTGTACCAGGCGGATAACATAACCAGTATCCGGAAAGCTGATGAGAATCCGCTGATCCTTTCCCTTTACGACGGACTGTTAAAAGGCAAAGTACATGAGCTTCTTCATGTAGACAGCTATTAATCATTTTTTCCATACATAATATGGGAGCGGGAATCCTGGTCTACAGAACCAGGATCTCCGCTCCCATTTCTTTTGCCTCTTCCGGGTCATGGGTAACAAAAAACACTGTTTTTCCATGACACTCTTTCTTTACATACTCCATGACCTTTTTCTTTGTCTCTATATCAAGCCCCTTAAAAGGCTCGTCCATAAACAGGATTTCCCAGTCTGCCAGCAGTGCCCTTAGTATAGCAGTCCGTCTTTTCATGCCTCCTGAAAGCTCCCGCACAGGCTGGTTTCCCCATTCTTTCAGTTCCAGGGCTTCCAGGCCTTCTTCCATCTTTTTGGAAAATTCACGACAACCGCTGATCTTTCTTTCCCGGATCATACGGATATTTGCTCTGGAACTCAGATTTTCACATAGCCGGTCCTCCTGAAAAACTGCGCTTTTCTTCCTGCCCTCAAGGCCCCGGATCCTGCCTTTGTCATAAGGCTCCAGACCCAGCAGGATATTCAGCAGGGTCGTCTTCCCCTTTCCGGAGGGCGCCATGATACAAGTGGTTTTTCCCTCAGGGATCACTGCGGAAAAATTTTTCAGCACCTGATTTTTCCCGTATGCTTTATCCAGATGTTCGATTTGAATGTCCATTGTCAGCTCCTCTCCAGATATCGGACGCCTCCGTCCACAAGGGCCAGAAACAACCGTTCAAAAATCAGGCTGATCAAAACGATCACTATGGTCCATGCAAACAGGTCCGGCGTATTCAGATAAACTTTTGCCATATAAAGCCGTTCTCCTATAGAACCGTCCGGTATACCGATGACTTCTGCAGCTACTCCCGCTTTCCAGCAAAGGCCGAGAGCCACACTGCATCCCGCCCTGAAAAAAGGAAGGATCTGGGAAGCATAAATATAGCGGATCCGTCTGGGAAGAGAGATCCGGAAAACTTCTGCCATCTCCAGAAGTTTCCGGTCCGTACTTTCTATCCCGTTAAGCACATTGGTATAAATAACAGGAAACACCATAAGAAAAGAAATCACAACTGAGAGATTCTCCGAGGGCACCCAGATCAGGACCAGGATCACAAAGGAAGCCACAGGAATGGACTTTATAGTCAGCACCGCCGGCTCCAGAAGCTGGCGCACCGGAGGAACTCCCGCCGCCAGAGCTCCCAGCAGGATCCCCAAAAAGGCTGCCAGAAGAAATCCGCCCATAATCCTGATAATAGAAAAGGCAATGGAAGACCAGAAATCTACCGTCACTGCCAGTTCCAGGAGACGTCCGAGAACAGACACAGGAGATACCAAAAGTATCTCCTGCCCCAAAACCTGGCTCACTCCCTGCCATACCAGCAGCCAGAACACCACGGCCCATATTTTTATTTTTCTTTTTTTCTTATCTGACCTATCGGCTGTAATAGAAATCATCTCCCGGTACTTCTCCACCTACGGCCTCGGGATTCTGCCCTTTCAGCACCTCCAGATAGCCAGAAAGTTTTTCCTTCATCTCTTCACCTTCCATAAAGACAATATTGCATTCCGGAAGGGCTGTCTTTGCCACCTCTGCGGTGACGATATCATATTTTCCCACCAGTTCTGCAGCATCCTCTGTATTGCTGTTTACATAATCTACAGATTCCTGATACCTGGTCATAAAATCTTCTACAGCTTCCGGATTTTCCTCTGCAAAATCGGTTCTGGCAACTACCACCCCTGTGATGAGAGCACTGTTATTTTCTCCGGTCTCCTGGGCCTTATCCCACTCTTCGGTAAGATCCAGAGCCGTACGAATGGAAGGATTCTGAGTTTCCGCAGTTGTCACAAAAGGCTGAGGGAGCATGGCAATGCCGTTTTCTGAACTGGTGATCGCTGCCACACATTCAGAATGTTCGCTTTTCCATTCAATGGTCACGTCTGTCTCCGGATCAATGCCGTTGGCCGACAGTACATACTCCAGGGCATATTCCGGGGTAGAACCTTTGCCGCTGGCGTAAATGGTCTTGCCCCGAAGGTCCTCCACAGACTGAACCGTATCGCCATTCTCCACAATATACAGAACTCCCAGGGTATTCACTGCCAGCACTTCCACCTGCCCCTGAGTCTTATTATACAGTACAGAGGCCAGGTTTGCAGGAACTGCCGCAATATCCGCCTCTCCCTGGACCAGTTTGGGGGTTACCTCGTCAGCGGAAGCCGCAATGGAAAAATTGTAGTTTTCTGAAGTCACACTGCCGCTGTCCACATCATCCATGAATTTTACCATGCCCATGGCCGTAGGGCCTTTTAAGGCCATAACTTCTACATCTGCCGGCTCTGTGTCCTCTTCTGCCGCCTGGTCTTCCATTTCCTGGGGACTCACTTCCTGTATCTCGGTCTCTTCTGTCTGGCTCTCCTGTCCTTCCGTGCAGCCGGAAAAAACAGACAGCGCCACAAGCGCACTGACCAGCACTGCTGCAATTTTCTTTTTCATTTCCTTTTACCTCTTTTCCTTACTATATCCTGTGGATAAACAGGCCGCTTCTCAGCTTTGGTTCAAACCAGGTGGATTTTGGAGGCATTAACTGATCTGTATCTGCTACCCGGATCAGTTCCATCATATCGGTAGGATACAGGGAAAAAGCTGCCCCTCCTTCCCGGTCTGCACGCTCCTCCAACTCCCGGAATCCCCGGATTCCTCCCACAAACTGGATCCTGGGATCTTCCTTAGGATTCTGGATCCCCAAAACCGGTGCCAGAAGACAGTCCTGAAGAATGGAAACATCCAGATTCTTTACCGGGTCTGAAGATTTATATTCTTCTTTTATGGTCAGCCGGTACCAGGTTTTCTCCACATACAGGCCGAAAACCCCCTTCTTTTCCGGCTTCACAGGACAGCCCCCTCTTTTTTCCACCTGGAAACATTTTCCCACTTCCCGGAGGAATTCTTCCAGGTTCTTTCCTCCCAGATCCTTTACCACACGGTTGTATTCCACAATATGCAGTTCATCCCAGGGGAACAAAACACTGAGGAAATAGTTAAAAGACTCTTTTCCTGTATAACCGGGATTTTTTTCTCTTCTCTTTTGCGCAATCTTTACTGCGGCGGCGGCCCTGTGATGACCGTCTGCCACATAAATACGGTCCATTTTTCCAAATGATTTTTCGATCTTTTCGATTACATTTCCTTCATAGACAGCCCAGACTCTGTGACGCACTCCATCCTCTCCCTGGAAGTTATAATTGGGGTGGCTGCACTTTTTAATATCCAGCAGTCTGCGAAGCTGGGGGTCCGGACAATGTGCCAGATAGATAGGCCCTGTCTGGGCATGGCAGGCCTCGATATGACGGATACGGTCTGCTTCTTTCTCCGGCCGTGTATTCTCATGACATTTGATCACATGATCCAGATAGTCGTCTACAGAAGTGCAGGCAACTACGCCTGTCTGAACATGGTTTCCCACACTGAGCTCATAGATATAATAGCAGGATTCCATATCCTGGCACAGATCTCCGGTATCCACCAGCTTCCAGAGAAGTTCTCCTGCCTTTTCATATACCTTGGGGCTATACATATCTGTCCCTTCCGGAAAATTTGTCTCCGGGCGGTCTACCCGCAGAAAAGACAGGGGATGTTTCTCAATCTCTTTGACCGCCTCTTCCCTGGTAAAGACATCATAGGGAAGGGCCGCAATTTCTGCCGCCTTTACCGCCTGGGGGCGGATGGCCGGAAATGGTTTTACAACTGCCATAAAAACCTCCTAACCTTTAGTGGTTCCCAAGCTTACCCAGGAGCCGTACCGTTTTTAAGATTCTTTTACGGTTTCTCCTGATAGAACCAGCAATGGTTTTTGCTTTCTTTATCTGATTCAGCCTTATTTGAAAAGATGCTGCTTTTCTCATTTTTACCCCATTATTTGACGATACGGACTCTGTATACGCCTTTGATATTCTTTAAGGTATCTGCCACCTCTTTGGAGATGGGGGAAGATACGTCGATCATAGTATAAGCATAGTCCCCTTTACTTTTATTTGTCATATTGGAAATATTTACCCCTGCATCCCCCAGTGTCTTCGTAAACTGGCTGATCATGTTGGGAATATTCTTATGATTAATAGTCACACGGCCTACGTCTACACAAGCACCTGCATCACAGTTTGGATAGTTTACGGAATTTTTGATATTTCCGTTCTCAAGATAATCCATGATTTCCTGGACAGCCATTGCTGCACAGTTATCTTCCGACTCCTCTGTGGACGCTCCCAGATGAGGAGTGACCAGAGTGTTTGGTGTGCTGGCTACCAGAGGATTGGCAAAATCTGTTACATATTTCTTAACCTTTCCTTCTCTCAGGGCTTCCGCCAGAGCTTCCTCGTCTACCAGCAGATCTCTGGCAAAATTCAGAAGGACCACACCTTCTTTCATCTGTGCGATCTCGTCCCTGCCGATCATCCCCCTGGTGCTGTCCATAAGGGGCACATGAATGGTAATATAATCGCAGTCCCGGTAGATCATATTCACATCATTGATATGATGGATACTTCTTGACAGGC
>ERZ1090861.296-NODE-296-length-31822-cov-11.574338_pt1 | contig 31822 bp, 23 predicted proteins | sample MGYA00478482_ERZ1090861 | MGnify/ENA primary metagenome ERZ1090861 (study PRJEB33644, sample SAMEA5815744) | chicken gut metagenome | biome: Chicken; feature: Gastrointestinal Tract; material: Caecum | place: Ireland | collected 2019-01-01 | study: A study of the... | reverse complement strand
CTCTCCGGACTTCCGTTTTTCTGTTCCTCAGTCCGGAAATTCCCTTCGCAGATCCACGGAAATTCTGTCTTCGTTTTGTCTGTCGGAATTCGGAATTGTGTAAGGGAGAAGTCAGCCGGAAGAGACTGGTGTGGTGATGGAGGACCGTAAAGCAGCGCCGGCACTTAGAGCGCGTTTTTTGCGCTCTTACGTACCGCTGCGTCTGCGGTCCGAACGAAAGTGTGTCCTCCGGCACCACACCAGTCTCTTCCGGCGTCCCTTCTCAAATTATACAAATCCGAATTGATGAAACATTTCATGAAGTGTAAGTGTTTTTTCGCAGCCTCCGGTGGTATGCTTTTAGCAGAAAGCAATGAGGAGGTTTTTTTGATGGAACGTATTCTGGAGATAGAGGATTTAAGGAAATACTACGGCAGACAGCCGAATCAGACGAAAGCTCTGGACGGCATGAGTTTTCAGGTGCTTAAGGGAGAGTTCCTGGGGATTATGGGAAGCAGCGGCTCAGGTAAGTCTACACTGCTGAACTGCATAGCATCTGTGACGCGCCCTACAGGCGGGAGAATCGTTATGCGGGAGCAGGAAATCCAGCGGCTCAGAGGCGCCGCCCTGGCGCAGTACCGGGGCAGGAAGATCGGCTATCTTTTTCAGAATTTTGAACTGCTGGACAATCTGACCGGACGGGAAAATATTCTGCTTCCGCTGTCCATTCAGCGTGTGCCGGGGGCAGAGGGGGAAAAGAGACTGAGACGTCTGACAGAGTATCTGGAGATTACGGATGTGCTGGATAAATTTCCGGCCCAGATGTCCGGCGGCCAGAAACAGAGAACTGCGGCGGCCCGGGCGCTGATTCTGAATCCGGAAATCATTCTGTGCGATGAACCTACGGGCGCCCTGGATTCCAAAAACGCAAAGGGGCTTATGGAGAAACTGAAGGGCCTGAATGAAGAGGAAGAGGCCACGATTCTTATGGTAACTCATGATTCCAATGCGGCCAGCTACTGCAGCCGGATTCTGTTTATACAGGACGGAGCAATCTTCCATGAAATACGGAGAGATGCACCGGAGGAATCAAGGCGTGAGTTTTATGAGAGAATTCTGAAGGTAATGGCACAGCTGGGAGGGGGAAGTGAGTATGTTTTTTAAACTTGCATTCCGGAATGGCCGGAGAAGCAGAAAAGAGAACGGACTGTTTTTCAGCACTCTGCTGATCACGGTTATTGCCTTTTATATTATTCTGTCACTGCCGAATCAGGATGTTATGATTTTTCTGCAGCAGATGGAAAGTGATGCTGTAAAACGGCTGATTTCCATGCTGCCGCTGTTCTTTGGCGCAGCACTGGTGATTTTGTTTTTTCTTGTCTATTATGCGGGAAAATATCAGATGCAGAGACGCAGACATGAGTTCGGGCTGTATCTGATGATGGGGATGCGCCGCAGGACTTTGTTCCTGCTTTTGCTCGCTGAGGATCTGTACAGCAGTATCTTTCCTCTTATAATCGGGCTACCTGTGGCTGTACTTCTCTCGGAACTGATCAGCCTGGTTACGGCCAGAATTGCGGGGATGGGAGTGATTGGCCATCGGTTTTCGTTCTCTCCTGAAGCGGCGCTTCTGACAGCGGCGGGTTTTCTTCTGATCAAACTGGCGGCATTTCTTATCTTAAGCGGACGGGTTGCCCGGCAGGAAATCGGGAGTCTTCTTGTTGAAATGCCGGAGGGAGTGAAAAGACAGCTCCCCGGACCGGTGTATGGCGCAGCGGCGGCAGCAGGTCTGATCTGTCTGGGAGTTGTCTGGTGGATGGCGTCCACGGGCATATCCTGGTTGAATCTGGGAAGGATGGGTGTTACGCTCCTGCTGGGATTGTGTGGTACCTGGCTTCTCTTTTTCGGACTCCGGTTCGTTATGAACATTTTCGCGAAACGGGGAGACAAGGGGGGAAGGCTTCAGGTCTTCCATTTCCGTCAGCTGGAAGAGACGGTGATCCGCTGCTACGGTACACTGGCGGTCAGCTCTCTGCTGATTCTGGCTTCCCTGTGCTGTTTCGGAGCAGGGGCGGCAATTATGCGGTTTTACGGGGATTCGGAGCCTCATGTTCTGGACTATACATTTGACGGGGATATGCAGGATATTTCGGAAGTCGAAAAGAAACTGTCCGCTCAGAGACTGGATACTGCGTTTTTTTCTCTGTTTGAAATGAGAGTGGGGTATATTCGGACCACGGAGGATTATGATAATGCGTTTCGTATGGATTCAGTGCTGGAAGCCATATCCGGCATGGCGGATTCCGAAGAAAAGCAGCAGCTTGAAAATATATTGATGTATGCGGATTATCCTTATATTATTTCATTGAGCGGCTATAATCAGCTGCTGGAAGCGGCGGGACTTCCGCAGATTTCCCTTGAGAAAGGAGAAGCAGGGGTCTACATGGACGGAACGTTTGCCAGAGAGGAAGAGCGGAAGATTATGGATGAGCTTCTGGCGTCGGAACCGGCAGCAGATCTGGACGGGACGATGTACCGGCTGGCGGGAAATGTGCAGTCCGTAAATCTGGTTACAGATGATTCGATTACGCTTTCCTTTGCATTGATTTTGCCGGAGGAAGACTTTGAGTACTATACACAGGGGGAATATACGGTATATCTGGACGGCGTTCTGAAGAAAGGAGAAGGGGAAAGCCTGATGTCGGCTATTATGGATATGAACAGCAGACTGGACCAGAACGGCATAATTTACGAAAGTTATCTTCAGAACATGGGACGGCAGATGTTCTATATAGCGGCAGCGGGATATATTACAATTTATCTGGCGGTTGTTTTCCTGATTATCGCAAATACCGTAATCGGAGTACAGTTCCTTATGAGCCAGAGGAGAACCGGCAGACGGTATCAGACGCTGAGCCGTCTGGGGGCATCCTACCGGGAACTCTGCCGGGCTGCCGGAAGGCAGGTAAACTGGTACTTCGGCATCCCGGCGTTCGTAGCGGCTGTCAGCAGTATGTTCGGTGTCCGCGCGCTTCTGATGGGAATTCTGTCATCCAGAACCCGTTCGGCTATCGGTGAAGTGATGTGGATATCTGTGCTTATGATTTTATTCCTTTGTGTGATAGAATGTATTTATATGGCTGTGGTGAAACGATCCTGCAACCGGTATCTGCTGGCCGTGATGGAGCCGGAGAGGGAAGAATAACCGGCATGCTGTAAGACCTGAGCGGGAGGCAGACCGGAGACAGGAGATACGGGAACAGATCCGGCAAAGGAGGGGTAACAGAGAATGAAACAGATTGCAATTGTAGAAGATGAGCCGCTGATGAGGGAAGAACTGGAGACAATGCTGAAAAAGGCGGGATATGAGACAATGGAAGTATGTGATTTTGAAACAGCGGCGGAACATCTGCTTCAGCTTTCCCCGGATCTGATTCTTCTGGATCTGAATCTGCCGGGCACCAGCGGGTTTCAGATCTGCAGGTTTGTAAAGCAGAAAAGCTCTATCCCCGTATTCGTGCTGACATCCCGGGAACAGATGAAGGATGAACTCTTTGCCCTGGAACTGGGGGCAGATGAGTATCTGACCAAGCCTTGCAGGAAAGAGCGGCTTCTGGCACGGATTTCCAATATACTGAAACGATACGAGGGCCGTTCGAATCTGCTGGAAGGCGACGGCTTTCTTCTGGACCGTCAGACATATACGCTGTATATTAACGGGCGGTCCGTTATTCTGCCGAAGAATCAGGGGAAAATTCTGGAGACTCTGCTGATACAGGACGGGAGGATGGCGACAAAGCAGGAACTATGCCGGGCGCTATGGGGAACGGAAGAGTATATTGATGAGAATGCTCTTCAGGTCAATCTGACACGGCTGAAGAAGACGATAGCGGGGCTGGATATGAATCTGCAGATCGAGACGGTCCGGGGTGTCGGGCACAGACTTGTACGGAAGGGAAAGGAGGCCGGTCATGAAGGGTAGCTGGAATATTGTGAAACAGTATGCGCCCTGGCTGGGGCTGCTGCTGTGTATTGACGGGTTTGCGGCGCTGCTGCTGTGGCTGGCGGATGTCCGGGCCTTCCGGGCCCTGACAGGAGTGATCCTGCTGGCAACTGTACTGGTAGCGGCGGGGGCGCTTGCGGCAGCCGGGTACCGTGCTTTCAGGCGGGAGCAGGCTTTTATGGAATTTCTGAATACTCCGGATGAGAAACATGAGGAAATGCTGGTAAAACTGGCAGGCCCGGCTCAGACAGTTTCTGTCAGAAGGCTGGGTGAAACCCTGCGGGACAGGGAGCGGCTCTGCGCCCGGGCCACTGCCCGCGCGGAAGACTATGAGGAATATGTTGAGACATGGGCGCACGAAATCAAGACGCCCCTTTCGCTTCTGACACTTCTTCTGGACAACCGGAGGGAGGAGTTTCCGGAGAGTGTGGGATATAAGCTGGATGTCATCCGGAACCGGATGCATGAATATGTGGAGCAGATGCTGTACTATGCCCGCCTGAAAAGTACTCATAAGGATTACCTCTTTGAACAGCTCGATATCCGGGAGTGTGTGGATGAGGTTCTGGAGGATTACAGGATTCTGCTGGATGAAAAGAAATTTGATGTTACATTTCCGGCGGCCGCCGGTCCGGCGGACGAAAAAGCTTATGTGGACCGAAGAGGGCTTTATTTTATTCTCTCTCAGATAATCAGCAATGCAGTGAAGTATAGCGGAGAAGATCCGACGCTGGAAATCAGTTTCTCCCGTTCAGGCTATGAATTGATGCTGCGGATCAGGAACAGCGGTATGGGAGTGCGGTCCTGTGATCTGCCCCATATTTTTGAAAAAGGGTTTACCGGAGGGACGGGAGATGGCAGGAAGAATGCTACCGGAATGGGTCTGTACCTGGCAAAGGGGGTCGCCGGAGAGATGAATCTGAAACTGGAAGCGGCATCAGAGTGGGGAAAAGGATTCGAAATACGGGTTTCATTTCCCGGTGTAGATTAATCGTTGCTTATGCCGCTGTGCCGGCGGAAAAGTAACGATTAATCTGCCGCCGGAATGGGAAATGTTTCGGTTATATTTCATTGTTTACGGAAGTTTCAACGGATTTGATAATATCCGGACTAAGCCCTGTCAGCCGGGAGATTAATTCCGGTTCTGCGCCATTTTCAAGCATTTTCCGGATAAGTAATTTTTTCTCTTCTTCTCTGCCCTGTTCTCTGCCCTGTTCTATCCCCTGCTCTATCCCCTGCTCTATTCCCTGTTTTCTGCCCTGTTCTATCCCCTGTTCTATCCCCTGTTCAATTCCCTGTTCAATTCCCTGCCGCAATCCCTGTCTGATGGCACTGTTCACCAAAGCATTATGATCCCGTATTGCTTTTTCCCGCGCTTCATACTCCAGCTTTGCCCGTTCGTCTGCGCTGAGTTTTTCCAGTTCCTTGTAGGCTTCATTGATATATGCGTCTGTTTTTGCCATGGCCTCAAACTCCCTTCGGGTTTTCCCGCCGAGGAAACGCATCCAGTTCAGAATATCGCTGTCGTTTTTCAGATTTTCCGGCAGTTTTCTGAGTTCCAGAATCTGTATTTCCATTAAATCGGTATATTTTCTGCCTGTTTTTTCATCGCAGAAGCAGATTGTACGGTGACATTTGTCATCCTCTTTAAAGTGAATAAAATCAAGAATGCTTACATGGATACATTTCTTCAGATTCTCATACGATTCGCCTTTTCTCAGCTGATCTGTAAAGATTCTGCTCAGATAGAACAGGACTCTTGCGTCCCAGTATTCGAAATAGGCTACCTGCATTTCCATGTCAATCTGAGTCCCGTTTTCCATCAATACGCGTACATCCAGAATCCCCAGCTTGTCATCCGGATAGTCCTGGTGAAGTATGGTGGGAAGCAGGGTTGTTTCTGCGATTGTTTCCGGATCGGCTTTTAAGAGCGCTGCAATAAATCCTTTTCGTACTATAGGATTGTTCATCAGCCCCTTAAAGCATACGTCCACGGTGGGAAGCATTATAAATCTGTTGTCTGTGTAACGGTTTTCTGTCTGGCTGCTCTCTGAGATTTTCATTGTATTTCTCCTTTCCTGTCAATGCAGGAAGGAAACGTGTCAGCCTTATAAGTTCAGTTTAACATATCCCGGTGAAGTGTCAAAGGCATAACCCGTATTTCCTGCATTTCTGTATTGTTCATTGTCGGGTTTATGCCTGGAGTTCAGGTTCCGAAAATGAGAAATGTACCGCATCTGCGGAGTTTATAGATACTTGGGACGATCAGAATGCCGTCCCGGTGAAAAAAGGATAGCATAAGTAAAGTGAAATGGCAATTCAGGATTTTGAAGTTATTATAATTGGAGATAAAGAACGGCTGCTACATTACGATGTTCTTACAATTTATGAGGAGACGATATTATTGGGTGTTAATATATTTATTTCTTAATAAATTATGATATGATGCGATTGCCACGCTGTAAAAGCAAAGCAGATATTAACAGGGCTAAGTCGCACAGTTTGTACGATGTTTATGCTTATGCATACGCCCGGGAATGAGAGGGAAAAAGAATGAAAAGAAAAATCGTGATGGTATTGGCAATGTCTCTGATGCTGGGAGTAACGGCATGCGGACAAAAGAACGCAGAGGAAAAACAGGAACCGGCCGCCGAAAAATCAGCAGAAGATGAGACGGAAGAAACGTCTGAGGGATCAGAAGACACAGCAGATGCTGAGGCGGAGGATGTGAAAAAAGGGAAAATGGACGAGGGATTTCTCGAAGAATACTGGGAGCCGTCAAAACAGGATGCTGAGACAGTAAGCCTGGGAGAGGAAGTAACGGTAGAGGACGGGATTTCTTTTGTGTTGGAAGATATTTATTGGGCAGCGGATCTTCTGCCTGAAAAAACAGACAGCAGTTATAATTATATAAAGGGAGCAGCGAATAAAGAGTATCTGATTTTAAAAGGAAAGGTGACAAATCTGTCATCGGATACCATTTTTTATAATTCTAGCCTGGGCGCTTTATGGGATGCAGTAGGAACCGTATTTTTGTTTGATGATTCCTATGCTTGGTACGGAGGCTGGTATGTAGGTACAGACAGTATATCATACAGACAAGAGCCTGGTGCGGAAGATACGTTATATGTTGCGGTACTTGTTCCTGAGGAACTGAAAGAAGAATGTCAGAAGGTTCAGATTCTTACCGGATTTTCGGATTTGCACGATGAGATTGACGGACAGAAGGCAGGGGAGAATGCCGGAATAGACTGGAGTACGGTTGCACATAAATATATATATGACGTGATGCTGCCATAAAGGAATAAATCAAAACCCAGGCAGCAATGCAGAAACTATGGATGAATTGCGGATTTACTCCTTTTGTGAAATATGCTAAAATAACACTGTTGAGCGCACAAAAGCCGGCGCACCGGCATGTCCGGGCAGCGGATCTGCCAGTGTGCGGGAGCGTGCGATTTGAGTATATGTCACTACAGAGCAAGGATTGAAGAAGGAGGATACATATGATCAAATTATATGACAACGGCGTCTATCTCTTAAACGGTGCCGAGATAGTGGAAGATACAGGAAATGTACAGGTTCCCCTTTCGAAGGAAGAAGCTGCGCGCAATACCATGGCCTACGGTATTTTAAAAGCGCATAATACCTCTGACAATATGGAGAACCTTCAGATTAAATTTGACAAACTTACATCTCATGACATTACATTCGTGGGAATTATTCAGACGGCAAGAGCTTCAGGCCTTGAGAAGTTCCCGGTGCCCTATGTGCTGACAAACTGTCATAACAGTCTCTGCGCGGTAGGCGGAACAATTAATGAAGATGATCACATGTTCGGACTGACCTGCGCAAAGAAATACGGCGGTGTCTATGTTCCGCCTCATCAGGCAGTTATCCATCAGTTCGCCCGCGAGATGCTGGCAGGCGGCGGCCGGATGATTCTCGGATCTGACAGCCATACCCGCTACGGCGCTCTTGGAACAATGGCCATGGGTGAAGGCGGACCGGAGCTGGTAAAACAGCTGCTGAACAAAACATATGATATTAAGATGCCGGGTGTAATTGCCATTTATCTGGACGGCGAGCCGATGAAAGGCGTCGGTCCCCAGGACGTTGCACTTGCTATTATCGGCGCGGTATTTAAAAACGGCTACGTAAATAATAAAGTAATGGAATTCGTGGGACCGGGCGTGAAGAAGCTGAGCGCCGATTTCCGTATCGGCGTTGATGTTATGACAACGGAGACTACATGCCTGTCCTCTATCTGGACGACAGATGAGAAGATCGAAGAGTTCTATGAGATCCACGGAAGAAAAGAGGACTACAAAGAACTGAATCCGGGTGCGGTTACATATTACGACGGCTGTGTATATGTAAACTTAAGCGAGATCAGACCTATGATCGCGATGCCTTTCCATCCAAGCAACGTGTATACAATCGATGAAGTAAATGCGAATTTAAAAGATATTCTTCATGATGTAGAGCAGAAAGCTCTCGTCAGCCTGGACGGCGCTGTAGAGTATTCTCTGCAGGATAAGATCAGAGACGGAAAACTGTATGTAGAGCAGGGGATTATTGCCGGCTGCGCAGGCGGAGGCTTTGAAAATATCTGCGCTGCCGCGGATATTATCAAGGGCAGAAATATCGGTTCTGACGCGTTTACATTCAGCGTTTATCCTGCAAGTATGCCGGTTTATATGGAACTGGTGAAAAACGGTGCGGTAGCTGACCTGATGGAGGCGGGAACTGTTGTGAAGACCGCATTCTGCGGACCCTGCTTCGGAGCGGGTGATACCCCGGCAAATAATGCGTTCTCCATTCGTCATACGACAAGAAACTTCCCGAACCGTGAGGGAAGCAAGCTCCAGAGCGGCCAGATTTCTTCTGTTGCTCTTATGGATGCCCGTTCCATTGCTGCGACTGCGGCAAACAAAGGATTCCTTACACCTGCCACAGCTGTGGATGTGGAATACAAAGGACAGAAATATCATTTTGACAGCAATATTTATGCAAACCGTGTATTTGACAGCCACGGCGTGGCTGATCCCAGTGTGGAGATTCAGTTCGGCCCGAATATCAAGGATTGGCCGGAGATGTCAGCGCTGCCGGAAAATCTGATTGTCAAAGTGGTTTCCGAGATTCATGATCCGGTTACTACGACAGACGAGCTGATCCCTTCCGGAGAGACTTCATCCTACCGTTCCAATCCGCTGGGACTTGCAGAGTTCGCTCTTTCAAGAAAGGATCCGGCATATGTGGGACGTGCAAAAGAAGTACAGAAGGCTCAGAAAGCGATTGAAGCCGGCACATGTCCGCTGGATGCGCTGGAAGAGCTGAAACCGGTAATGGAGACGATTCAGAAGACATATCCGGAAGTGGGCGAAGGAAATGTCGGTGTCGGCAGTACAATTTTTGCCGTGAAGCCGGGCGACGGTTCTGCCCGCGAGCAGGCGGCTTCCTGTCAGAAAGTGCTGGGCGGCTGGGCGAATATTGCCATTGAGTACGCTACAAAGCGGTACCGCTCCAATCTGATCAACTGGGGCATGCTGCCGTTCCTGACAGATGCGGATCATGAGAAGCTTCCGTTTAAAAACGGAGACTATATCTTTGTTCCGGATGTGAGAAGAGCGGTGGAAGAGAAAGCGGACGTGATCAAAGCTTACGTAGTGGGAGATGACCTGAAGGAAATCGATCTTCGTCTGGGTGATCTGACAGACGCAGAGAGACAGATCATTCTGGACGGATGTCTGATCAACTACTATAAAGCAGGAAGAAAATAATATAAAACAAGTAATATGACCATATCGGGAGGACAGATTCTGCATAAGGCCGGGTATCCGCGGATTACTTTTCCGCGGATACAAAAAATGGGAGCCCGCCTTGCGGAAATTTCTGTCCTCCTTTTTTCTTTTACAGGAACTTCTCGCCTTTAGGAAAAGGACATCAGAAAACGCATTTTAATAAAGGAACAGAATAAAAATACAGAAATACAAAAAACGGCGCAACAAAAAGTATTTCCGATGACTCTAATATATATCAGCAGGCTGATGTAAACCTGCATTTTGCAAGGAAATACGCGGGAGGAGGGGGAAAATGTATGATTATGAAAACAGTTCCGGTTCCGAGCTGATCCGGCGGGCAAAACGGGGAGATCCGAAAGCATTTTCCATGCTGTATTCCCGGAATTATACCGATATGTACAGGTTTGCTCTGTATATGCTCGGCAGTTCTCATGATGCGGAGGATGCGGTCAGTGATACGGTGATATCGGCATATGAGGGGATTGCCCGTCTGAGAAAGGACGAGTCATTTCGAAGCTGGATTTTCACCATTTTAAGCAACCGTTGTCTGAAGATTCTGCGGGGACGCAGCCGGGATGCGGCTGCATTGACGGCGGAAGATGTGCTGCAGGAAGGGAAAAGGAAGGAAAGAGCGAAGGAGTCAGAGCCTGACTTTGCCCAGAAATATGCACGGCATCAGGATGTAAGAGACGCTTTCTTAAAGCTTGAGGAAGAGGAACGGCTGATTGTTTCCTTTTCTGTATTCGGGGGATACAGCAGCGAGGAAATCGGCGGGATGCTGAAGATGAACGCAGCCACCGTACGCTCAAGAAAAAGCCGGGCGCTTGGCAAGATGCGCAGGATGCTGGAAGAAGAACTGTAAAAGAGAGGAGGATGGATATGGAAGAAAGAGACAGCCGGGAAGAAGAGGAAAAACTCAGCCGGTCTGAAGAAGAGAAAATAGAAAAAACAATTCGGAGCATGACAGAAGATATAGAAGTGCCGGAAAGTCTGAAGCCGGAAAGCGTGGAACAGATGCTGGCCGGAAAGCGGCATGCCGGGAAGAAGCGGATAAGGTGGAAATATGCGGCGGGCGCTGCCGCGGCGTGTATCTGTCTGATCGTGGGGATTGCCGCGGGATACGGGGCATTTTATACGGACAGGCAAGACAGACAGTCACCAGGCGCTTCAGTGACGGCAGAAACAGAAAAAACACCGCAGAAGGATGACAGAGCAGACATAGAGGGGCTTGTCGGCGCCGGAGATTATGATGAAATATACAGCTATATCAGGGCTGATTCACAGAAATTTAAATGGAATTCTGAAAATTTCGGGGCGATTATGGAAGACTCGGCTGCCTTGGCCGCACCGGGATCTGATATGGCGATGAAGGAAGAAAGTTCCGGGGATTATTCGGATACGAATGTCCGTGAGGAAGGTGTAGGAGAAGGAGATATTGTCAAGACAGACGGAAAATATCTGTATGTGATGAGTCAGCAGAAGATAAATATTGTAGGAATTGAAGCCGCCGGGATGGAGAAAACTGCGGAAATCATTCCGAACGGAGAGGGAGTTTTTTCTGAACTGTATGTGGAAGGAGACCTTCTGGCTGCGGTATACAGTACACAGTGCTATGCCATAGCGGAAGACAGCGCCGGTCAGAGCGGCACGGAAAGAGACGGCAATTCTGTCAGTGTACTTGTCTATGATGTAAGCGATCACGCGGATCCGCGTCAGATCGGAACGTTTACACAGAGCGGCTACTATAATACAATGCGCATCCATAACGGATATGTATATCTGATCAGCAATTTCTATGCGGGAATGCCGGCTGAGCCGACAGACAGGACAGCTTATATTCCCCGGGTTCAGGGTGAACTGGTGGAAGCCGGAGATATTTACATCCCGGCCGCTGACTCAGGAAGCGAGTATACGTTGATTTCGGCATTTCCGCTGGACAATCCGGACAAAGAGACAGACAGCGCGGCGGTGCTGGGAAACAGTGGTCTGTGTTATGTAAGCGAAGAAAATATTTACGTTACAGAAGGCATCTATGACGGAAGCGGCGGCGTAACACAGACTTCCATCCGCAGACTTTCCTACAGTGACGGAGAAATTGCGGCGGAAGCTCAGACGAAAGTGGAAGGAACACTGAAGGATTCCTTCTGTATCGACGAATATGAGGGATATCTGAGACTTGTTACAACTGTGTCGCCGGTCTATATTACCGGGGGCGGTGTGCAGCCCATGACGGGAACAGAAGAGATTCAGAATTCTTCTGCTGAAGAAGATACAAATTCGCTGTATGTGCTGGATGAGAACCTGGAAACTGTGGGAGAAATCCGTGATCTGGCGCCGGACGAATCGGTTTATTCGGCCAGATTTATGGGGGACGCGGGGTATTTTGTTACATTCCGTCAGATTGATCCGCTTTTCTCTGTAGATCTGTCAGATCCGGAGAACCCGAAAGTTATCGGAGAACTGAAAATACCGGGATTTTCCGAGTATCTCCATCCTTATGGGGACGGACGGCTGCTGGGAATCGGTATGGCTGTGGATGAGGAAGCCATTACCACAGACGGAGTGAAACTGTCTATGTTTGACATATCTGATCCGACGGATGTACAGGAGATGACCATTTACGTGATAGAGAATACGTATGGCACAGATGTGGCATTAAATTATAAAGCCGCCTTTGTGGATACAGAAAAGAATCTGTTCGGGTTCACGGCCTGGGCCGAAAATAAAAACTCGTATTATATCTTTACATTTGATGAGACAGAAGGCTTTCATAAGGTATTTGAAAGAGAGCTTTCCGACTGGGGGGAGACCCGGGGGCTGTACGCAGGAGACCGGTTCTATCTTATCTGCGGCAGTTCAGTGGAATCATATACATTGGACGGGTTCGAAAAGATTGACGATCTGGTACTGTAAAAAACAATGGCAAAGGATGCCGGGGGGAGCTGCGCGGCCATCTGAGCAGAAAAACGTTGAAATTTTCCGCTGATGGGCATAAAATGAAGAGTAACATTCCGGCAGAAAGAGAAGCCGTCAGGCTTCTCTTTTTCCGGCTTTAATGCAAGAGGTGAACAGAGTTTATGATTTTTGATACACATGCACATTATGATGATGAACAGTTTGACATCGACCGGGAAGAGCTGCTGGGAAAGATGGAAACAGAGGGGATCGGTATGATTGTAAACGCCGGTTCTACCATTGAATCCTGGGACAGGATAAAGAAACTGACGGAAGAATATTCTTTTATGTATGGATCTGTCGGCGTGCATCCGGATGAAGTGGGAACGCTGAATGAACAATCGTTTCAGAGAATGGGAGAACTGCTGGATTGTGAAAAAATCGTGGCTGTCGGAGAGATCGGTCTGGATTACTACTGGGACAAAGAAGGACATGATCTGCAGAGGCAGTGGTTTATCCGCCAGCTGGAACTGGCCCGTGAAAAAAATATGCCGGTGATCATCCACAGCAGAGAGGCTGCCGCAGATACTATGGATATTATGAAGCAGTATGCCGGAGGCATGAAAGCCGTTATCCACTGCTACTCCTATTCTCCGGAGATGGCCCGGGAATATGTGAAAATGGGATATTATATCGGCGTGGGCGGTGTGGTTACCTTTAAAAACGCCCGCAGACTGAAAGATACTGTAAAAGAGATCCCTCTGGAGTCTATTGTACTGGAGACGGACTGTCCGTATCTGGCTCCGGAACCTTTCCGGGGAAAACGGAATTCTTCACTGAATCTTCCCTATATAGCCAAAGAAATTGCAGAGATAAAAGAGATATCTTGCGAAAAAGTCGTACAACAGACAGAGATAAACGCAAGAAAACTGTATAATCTGGAAAAAGGGGACTGACCCTTTTTCAAAGGGGTCTGTCCCCCTTTTAAGGAGGAATGATATGAAACAGCCAACACTCGGCAATCCGCAGAATACGATTGCGGTTTTGCAGAAATATAATTTCACTTTTCAGAAGAAGTTCGGCCAGAATTTTCTGATTGATCCCCATGTGCTGGATAAAATTATCCGGACGGCAGAGATCGGGCCGGAGGATTGTGTACTGGAGATCGGGCCGGGAATCGGAACTATGACTCAGTATCTGGCATGCGCTGCAGGGCGTGTGATCGCAGTGGAAATCGACCGTGCTCTGATTCCCATTCTGGAGGATACACTTGATGGTTATGAGAATGTGAAAATAATTAATGAAGACGTGCTGCGGCTGGATCTCGCGGCGCTTGCCCGGGAGGAAAACGGAGGAAAACCGCTGAAAGTAGTGGCAAATCTGCCGTATTATATTACCACGCCTATTATTATGGGCCTTTTCGAGAACCATGTTCCTGTTGCGAGTATCACAGTTATGGTTCAGAAAGAAGTAGCAGACCGGATGCAGGTGGGGCCGGGAACAAAAGAATACGGCGCCCTTTCCCTGGCGGTTCAGTATTATGCGAAACCGTATATTGTGGCAAATGTGCCGCCAAACTGTTTTATGCCCAGGCCGAAGGTCGGCTCTGCGGTGATTCGCCTGGACCGGTATGAGAAGCCTCCGGTGGAAGTAAAAGATGAAAAACTGATGTTCCGGATTATCAGGGCATCCTTTAATCAGAGGCGGAAAACTCTTGTAAACGGGCTGAAAAATTCCGCTGATCTTTCGTTTTCAAAAGAGGAAATCGAATCAGCTGTTAAACTGTTGGGGAAAGATCTGAACGTAAGAGGAGAGGCTTTGACCCTGGAAGAATTCGCGTTTTTGTCAAATAAGCTGTGTTAATAAATATTTAATATTGAGTTCATTGTATATTATTTACATTTTTAGTATAATAAATAAGTCATACAGAAAAAAAGTGAAGAAAAAAGAGAGAAGGAGGAAGGTCAAATGGCAAAAGATATTGACAGCATTTTTTTCGATATTACTCCAGACATTGAAGAATTAGCTCTCAAATGTGAAAAGAATAATGCGATTGACAAGGAACTGTATACAAAGTATGAAGTAAAGAGAGGACTGCGTGATCTCAATGGAAAAGGGGTTCTTGCAGGACTGACAAACATCTCTGATGTCTGCGCTTCAAAGGTTGTAAATGGAGAGACTGTGCCGTGTGCGGGAAATCTCTATTACCGGGGATATAATATTAAGGATCTTGTAAAAGGCTTTCTGGATGCAAAACACCCGGGTTATGAAGAAACGGCATACCTTCTTCTTTTCGGCGAACTTCCCACTAAAGAAGAATTAAAGAATTTCCAGGAAATGATCGGAGAGCGGCGTACGCTTCCGCCGAATTTTGTACGTGATGTGATTCTGAAGGCGCCCAGCCGCGATATGATGAACAGTATCGCAAGGAGTATTCTGCAGCTGTATTCCTATGATGACAAGGCAGACGATACCAGCATACCGAATGTACTGCGTCAGTGCCTTAATCTGATCAGCCAGTTCCCTATGCTGATGGTATACGGCTATCATGCATATAATTACAGACGGGGAGAAGATTTGTATATTTATGCGCCGGATCCGAACCTTTCCACTGCAGAAAATATTCTTATGATGCTGCGTGAGGATCGGAAGTATACGAAACTTGAAGCAAAGATCCTGGATATGGCGCTTGTGCTCCATATGGATCACGGTGGCGGAAATAATTCTACGTTTACGACTCACGTCGTTACATCTTCAGGAACAGATACATATTCTACTATCGCGGCTGCTATGGCCTCATTGAAAGGACCGAAACACGGCGGAGCCAATATTAAGGTGACGCAGATGTTTGAAGATATGAAAGCGCATCTGACAGACTGGACAGATGATGACCAGATCAGAGCTTATCTGGAAGCGCTTCTGGATAAGAAAGCATTTGATAAAAAAGGCCTTATTTATGGAATGGGCCATGCTGTATATTCTATTTCCGACCCCCGTGCGGATATTTTCAAGAAATTTGTTAAGCAGCTTGCAAGAGAAAAGGGATGTCAGGAAGAATACGCACTGTACGAAAAAGTTGAGCATATGGCGCCGGAGATTATCGGACAAAAGCGCCGTATGTATAAAGGCGTTAATGCAAATGTTGATTTTTACAGCGGCCTGGTGTACAGCATGCTGGATCTTCCGTCATCACTGTACACGCCGATCTTTGCGGCAGCACGTATTGTAGGATGGAGCGCACACAGACTGGAAGAGCTCGAGAATGTAGATAAGATTATACGTCCGGCGTACAGACCTCTTGCTCCATACCGTGATTACATAAAATTAGATGACAGGTAAGGAAGTAACATGAGAGATGAGTTCTATTTCCCATCTAAGGATGGAAACACTGAGATTCATACGATAGAATGGAAGCCTGAGGGAGAAGTCAGGGCTGTTCTGCAGATCTGCCACGGAATGGTGGAATATATCAAAAGGTATGATGAGTTTGCACAGTTCCTTTGTGAAAAAGGATTTTATGTGGTGGGAAATGATCATCTCGGACATGGAAAATCTGTACAGTCCAAATCCGAATACGGTTTTTTTGAAAAAAAATACGGCAATGCATGCGTTCTGGGAGACATTCATACACTTCGCCAGCGAACTGTGAAAAAATACCCGGAGACGCCTTATTTTATGCTGGGACACAGCATGGGCTCTTCTCTGCTGCGTCAGTATATTCAGATGTATGGAAACGGACTCAGCGGTGTGGTGCTGATGGGTGTGGTTACAGATCACAGAAGATCTTCCCTGCTGTTTGTAAAACAGCTTTGCCGCCTGATGGCGGCAGTCCGGGGATGGCATTACCGAAGCCGGATGGTGGATGAGCTTGTGACGGGTTCCTTTAATAAGAAGTTTAAACCGTCAGTAACCCGGGCGGACTGGATTACCAGTGACAAAGAACATCTTGATGCATATGTAACGGATCCGCTTTGTTCCTTTATGTTTACAGTGAATGCCTATTACAGTATGATGGCCGGAATGCTGGGCATGCAGAAGAAAGAAAATATAAGTATGATTCCGAAAAGCCTGCCGGTCCTTTTCGTATCAGGTGCGGAGGATCCTGTGGGGAATTTCGGAAAAGGCGTACGTAAAGTCTGCGAAATCTATAAATCAGCGGGTCTGAGGGATGTCTCACTTAAATTATATGAGGGAGACAGGCACGAAATATTAAACGAGACAAACCGGGAGCAGGTGTATCAGGAACTGTATGAGTGGTTTGAGGAAAAATTAAGCAACAGAGATTAACAGAAACCCGTCAGTTTTTCAACTGACGGGTTTCTGCCGGTTTTATAAGTTATATCTAAAGGAATGAGAGTAAAGTGCGACGCTCTGAGCGTCTGAACTTTATGAGGGGGAGATAGTTGTTTATCAACTATCTGATACATAGTATAAAGAGAAAATGTGTCAGAAGTATGAGTGAAGTATAAAAGGATAAGAAAATTTATAAAGAGAAAATAAAACCGGCATTCCCGTTTCAGAAGAATAAGGAATACCGGTTCTGTCAGGCCCGGGTATTGGGGAGATAGGTCCTGCCGCCGTTTTACTGCCGGGGGATCAGCTGAATGTTAAGATCTGCTCTGCCCTCTATACCGGGGACGTCTCCTTCATTGGTATACTGCCAGAAATCAAAATGATAGGGTGTCTGGGGATAAGGTTCATAGTCTGCATACCAGAGCGGATATTCTGACAGATATTCCAGATCCAGCTCAAAGGCTTCCCAGAGCATATTGGCGTAGATCATGGGAGAATAGCCTGCATTTGCCATGGCGGCACAGAATATCTGTGTATTCTTTGTAAACTGTTCGCCTGTAACATTATCTGTTCTTGCCTCATCATCCAGAATACTTTCCGGATCGTATACGACAGGAAGCTGCAGGCTGTATCCTGCCAGATTTTCAAGGACGAAGTCTGCTTCTTCCTGCGCTTCTTCTTCATTGACGGCCTGTGCGAAAAAATAGACTCCAACATCAAACCCTGCTGCCTGGGCGTTTTCCATATTCCGGTGGAATTCCTGATCAAGACGAATGTTGCCTTCCTGGCCGTAGCCGCGGTAGCCCAGCCGGATAAATGCAAAAGAGAAACCGCTGTCCTTTAACTGCTGCCAGTCCACATAACCCTGGTGTTCAGATACATCTACACCAAGGCGGTATGTATAATTGTCATCTCCGATATAGGAGAGAAGATCGCCGCTGCGGATAAAACATTCATTTTTATAGTTGTGTTTTTCCACATTTGGATTAATTTTAACCTGATAGGGATTCTGGTATACATCTACAAAATGAAGAATTTCCGGTTTCTGCGTATCTTCTTCCGCCGCATCAGGTTCCGGATCTATTTCCAGATCAGCAGCTTCTTTGGCTTCCTCTTTTATTTTTTCTTCTGAAGCAGCCTCTGTACAGCCGGTCAGCAGAAACGCGGCCATTGCTGTCAGGACTATAAAATTCATTAAATATTTTTTCATAATTAACCGGCCTCTCTTACAAAGTCTTCATAGGTTCTCCAGGGATCGGCGTTGGAAAAACCACACATGCGGTAGAAGCATTCTGTCAGATAGCTTTTGCGAAGCTGATCTGCCTCATCCGTATAGTCGGGAAACAGAACCGTCATCTGCAGGATTACATCAGACTTTATTTTGGTCAGACAGTAAACCGTATTATCTGTGTGCTCGGAATCCCAGCCGGTTACGACAATTTTGCCGCTTCCGTTCTTGACGTTGTTCAGAATGACTTCTGCGGAAGTCAGACGTCCCATCTCAGATGTATAGACATAGTCGCTCATCTCCTCCAGATTCATGGAATCCGTGCGCTGAACAGCCTGAAAGATAAGCTGCGATCCGTCATCTGCGGAAAAGGTAATTTCTTCTATGTTTGTCCCGTAAGAAATTGTACCAAGCCGTGTGTTGTATGTAACATCATTATAAAAATCAGTCGGATACCAGAAGCTGAATTCATCTATGGAAGAAGAATAGAATTCATATTCAGAGGGGTCCAGAGCTGCTGTATAGTCGGCATCTGCATTTGGATCGATGTTAAAAGGCGTATCTTTTTTTGCGGTTTCTGTACTGCTGTCAGAAGAAGTTTTATCAGCACCTGTCTGTATATCGGATTCCGGATCCGCAGCTGTATTGTCTTCCGTTTCGCTTCCGGAAACGAGGGCATCCGGATTCTCCTGTGAATCATTGGAATCATTGTTTTCCCGTGCTACTGTCTGGGGCGTACCTTTTCCGGAAGAATTATTTGACAGATACCAGACAGTCAATCCGGTTCCCGCAGAGACGATCAGCACGGCGGCGACAGCAATGGCAACATAAAGAGCTGTCCTTGATTTTTTCGGAGCGTTGTCCGGAGACTGGGCCGGAAAAGTGTCCGTGTAGTTGATCGGGGCACTGTCCTGGAAGTTATTCTGAAAGTCCGGCTGATAATCCGGCTGAATATTTCCGTCGGGGCCGGGGGCAACGCGGGCGCCGCACTGTTCACAGAAAATGGCATTGTCCGGCAGCTGATAACCGCAGTTTTGACATATCATTTTTATTCCTCCCATATTGTAAAATACTGAATCAGTGAGTAATTGATACCCAGAACTATTATATAATCAAAAAAGGGACACGTCCAGAGCAGATATGGTTTTACAGACAACAGAAACCCGTCAGCCGCGCGGCTGACGGGTTTCTGTTGTTTTATAAGTTATCTAAAGGAATGAGAGTAAAGTGCGACGCTCTGCAGCGTCTAAACTTTATGAGGGGGGAGATAGTTGTTTATCAACTATCTGATATATAGTATAGCCGGAAAATATGTCAAAAATATGAGTGAATTCTAAAAGAAAAAGAAAATATCTAAAACAGTAATAAAGAAAGTATAATGAAAATGAAAGGCCAGTTTTGTAATAAAAAAGTAGACAGAGTATGCAGTATATAAGAGATGGCAGATTTGGAGATATTAAGTTTTTCCCACATCTCACACTCCGGAGAGAGAAGGGATTCCAGTCTTCTGAAATGAACGATTGTTGAAAAAAACTGTTCTCTTAATTCACTGTCTATAATTAACCCCTTAATTAGTAAATCTTTAATAAATTATATATCGGTAAATTTTGTGTTTCAGAGAAAAATGTACGCATGAATGAAATGTTGAGGATACAGGGGAAACATTATATAATAAATAAAATAGTTCGGACGCTAGTGAATGAAAGAGGGAGAGAGAAAGGACGGGAGGTAAAGTATGTTTTGCGGCAATTGCGGAAAGAAGAATGAAGAGGGTGCAAGATTCTGCGAATTTTGCGGGACGTCTTTACTAAACGAGGCGGAAGGGCAGAGTCAGGATTCTGTGCAGGATTCTGCGCAGCCATTAACAGAGCAGAACCAGTACGGACAGGCTTCATCCGGAGAGCCTGTGGGGGAACAGCAGACGCAGCAGAGACAGGCGGGAGAAATGGCACAGCCTGTGCAGCAGGAACAGCCGCCGGGGAAAAAGGGAAAGCGGTGGATCTGGGGAATCGCTGCCGCTGCCGTACTGATAACTGCTCTGATTATTGCGGGGATACTGATCTTCAGAGACAGACAGGAAAAACAGCGTTATCAGAACGCGCTGGCGTCGGGTGACAGATATCTGGAAGAAATGGATTACGAGAAGGCAGAGGATGCCTATCTTGAAGCGATATCCATTGATCCGAAACAGAAAGAACCTTATCTGGGACTGGTCGATACATATGTTGCCATGGAAGATTATGACCGGGCAGTGGAGACGGCTGAAGAAGCAAAAGCAGCGCTTCCGGAGGAAGAGCAGCAGGAATTTGACGATATTATTGAAAAATGGAGCAATGTGATTGAATATACATGGGCGCTGGAGCCGGAGATAGAGGCGGAGGATATCACTTATATACAATCAGGTGATTTGCCCAGTTTTTCTGCAAATGATAGAGAGAAACAAAAGGATTCAGAGTATGCCGTTATCGTGCGGGACGGACTTTTCGGGATAATCCGCAGTGACGGTACTGTTGTGGTGGAACCGGAGTATACAGATATCAGTGAGTATTATGGAGGGGTGTATCTGATGCGCAGGGCGGAACCACAATATGAGTCTTCTGTAAATTCCGGCTGGGATCTGTATTTTTTTGATGAAGAAACAGAAGAAATTACGATGGCGGAAGGCCTGGGATCCGGTCCTGATCCGATGGGAGCCTATTATTACTGCGGCGGCCTTCATAATATAAATGAAGCGTATATATACCTGGATTATCAGTTCAAAGAACCGGATTCTCCCATACCGGTACAGCAGTCGGATGATATATTTGAAAGTTCTGACGGATATTATGGTTACTGGCTGCAGGGGATGTATGCAGTGTACAATGACGGAGTTCTTACTACGGATTTTATTTATGAAGAATGCGGCTCTGAATCAGATGGAGTTCTGGCAGCGAAAAAGGATGGAAAATGGGGGTATATAACGGCCGACGGAACAGAAGTTATCCCCTTTGAATATGATTCATCCTGGCAGATCTTCAGCGGAGATGAAGAGATTTCATATTGTTATGCAGCTTCGGAAGGCTATATTCCCCTGGTTAAAGACGGTATGTGGGAGATGAGGGATACTGCCGGCAATGTGGTGATTCCTGCAGGTGTATTTGAAGCCATACGTCCGGTAAACGGAGGAAAGTGCTGGGTACAGAAGAATGGAAAATGGGGCGTAATACAGCTTGAAACAGACGCTGCACAGCCGGAAGAACCGGAAGACAGTATGGATGATGAAGACTTGAAAGAGCCGCAGACAGAAGTAAAGTCGGAAGAGGAGCTGCGTGCAGTTCTTGAGGGGAACACCTCCGATCTGATTGTGAATTTCGAATATGACGATTATGACGGAGACGGAGTCAGCGAGGCTTTCGGAATTACCTCACCGGAAGATTATGATGAACTGGGGCTCTGCGGAGACGTGGGAGTCTGGTTTATAGACTGTGAAGGAAACTGTACACAGCTTATGTCGGATACATACGGATATCTTCATCAGCAGAAGGTCACGGCAGGACAGCAGAAATTTATTGTGTGGGAAATGTCAGGAGGCGGCTCCGGAAGTCTGTCCTATATTTTCGGAATAAGGGACGGAAGTCCTTACGAACCACTGATTTCAGGACAGTATATGCAGTTTGAAACCGCGAAATATGATGATGCGGTGTATGTAGGCCAGACGTCTGATTTCAGTATGGGTTACCACAATTACATAATTACCGAATTTGTGTTTGATTCTGACAGCGGGGAATTTATTGAAATGTAAATTTACAGATATATTTACAAATGAGGGGAAAATGAAGCGGTGAAATGAGATATTTGAACCGAACAGCCGTCTGATATCTTAATATCAGGTTCTGCTTCAGCTCTTTTCGGGGGGAAAATAAAACAGCGAAAACCCGTCAACCTTTCAGCTGACGGGTTTCCGTTGTTTTTATAGTTATTAAAGGAATGAGAGTAAAGTGCGACATCCCGGTTCCCCCGGGATGCCTTTACTTTATGAGGGGGGAGATAGTTGTTCTATCAACTATCTGTGTCTCAGTATAATGAGAAAATGTGTCAAAAATATGATTAAACTCTAAAAGAAATCGAAAGAAAATTATGATTTTATTAAGATCAGTTTTCTTCAGGAATACGAATGGTCTCACCGGCATAGATTTGGTCCGGATTGGAAATATGGTTCAGTTCTGTCAGGACGGACACGGTTGTTTTAAATCTTGCCGCAATTCCGCTTAAAGTATCGCCGGGACGGATAACGTAGGTGACATAGTCGGATTCAGGGCGGGAAGAACCGATGGAAAGATGATTCAGGCCGGCTCTCCTGATCAGAGAAGGATAGTCTGTAAATCCGCGGTCCAGATCCACATCTCCCCGGATACCCGGTATCCGGCCCTGATTTGTGAACTGCCAGATACCGCAGTTTGTGCCGTCGAAGTTTTCGCTGTACCGGGCATACCAGAGTGCGTAGCGTTTCCGCAGGTCATTGCCCAGATAAGTATCTATAAAATTCCGGTTGCTGTAAAACATGGAGAAATATCCTCTATCTTCTATGCGGCCGCAGAAGCTTCGGACAAGACTTCGGGCAAGGGCGCCGGTAAAAGGAATACCCTGTCTGCGTATATAGTCGGCAGAGGCTTCCTCAATATCGTAACAGACCGGGTATTCCAGACGAAATGAGGAAATGGCTTTTACGCAGCTGTCGGCTTCTTCTGCGGCTTCGGAAGGAGAGGTGGCATAGCAGAACCAGTATACGCCGAAGGGGATTCCGACCCGGCTGCATTCAGACGCATTTCGCCGGAATCTCCGGTCTATAGTGCCGGAACCATATCCGGCCCGCAGCATGGCAAAACGGTAACCGGCGTTTTTTACACGTTCCCAGTCGATCTCGCCCTGGAATTCACTTACATCAAGACCTTGTGTGCTCATAGAAAAACTCCTTTTTTGAATAAACAGCATCACATTTGGAAAAAGATAGTGTATAATAATTAACGATGCAGCGTTCGGACTGCTATATTGGAAGAGATTACGCTGAAGATGCTGAATTTTTCTAATATATTATATTGTATGAAAATCAGAGGGGAAAGGTGATTATATGCGAAGATGGAAAATAATTCTGACGGCTGCGGCTCTGGTGCTGGCTGCGGCAGGCTGTTCTCCGGGAAATGAAAAAGAAGAGGAGCCGGTGAAAAAGGTAGAAGATCTTGTGATTGAAGTTGATCAGCCGGAAGCCGCACAGGAGACAGAGCAGGAAGAAGATAAGGAGAAAGAAGAGACGCCGGAGCAGAAGACAAGGACACAGACCGTTGTTCTTGATCCGGGGCATTCGTCGGTAGTGGCAAGCGGGACAGAACCGCTGGGACCCGGGTCTACGGAGAACAAAGCGGCGGATACATCCGGAACGTCAGGGACGGTCAGCGGACTCACCGAATATGAGCTGAATCTTACCGTCAGTCAGAAACTGAGAACGGAGCTTCAGAACCGGGGATATACGGTACTTATGACCAGGGAGTCAAATGATGTTCCGGTAAGCTGCATCGAAAGAGCAGATGTGGCGAATAATTCTGATGCAGACGCATTTGTCCGGATTCACGCGAACGGCTCAGAGGATTCTTCGGCAAAAGGAGCGATGACGATCTGTATTACACCGGATAATCCGTTTTATCCGGCACTCTATGAACAGGCAAGGGCGCTGTCAGACTGCATTATCAATAATCTCAGCGAAGTGACAGGATGCGAGAACGATGGAGTGTGGGAGACGGATTCAATGAGCGGCAATAACTGGAGCCAGGTCCCGGCAACGATTGTTGAGATGGGATACATGACAAATCCGGATGAAGACGCGCTTATGGCCACAGATGATTACCAGAATAAAATTGTCAAGGGAATTGCGGATGGAATTGACCAGTATTTCGGCTACAGATAGCGTGGGAGACTGCCGCAGAAACACAATATATCCGGCGGATCCGGGAAATGAATAACGGCGAAAAAGGAGATAATCTGTCTGAAGCAGTTCAGAAAGAACATCTCCTTTTTTTAACTATGAGGAAAAGCCGCTATGTATAAAAAATCATAAAAACTCAGGAGTTTTTTCTATTGTCTGCCTTTTGATTTCCCCATATAATAATTGTTAACGGTATTTTTTTTAAAATCAAAATTATAAAAAAGGAGGTATTTCATGTTAGAACAGACCTACTATGACAAGGCTGATGAAATTATTGCAGAACACGGGTCACAACAGGCAGCACTTATTCCTATTATTCAGGATATTCAGGCGGAATATCGGTACCTGCCTCCGGAACTTCTCAGTTATGTTGCTGAGAAACTGGGAATCAACGAGGCGAAAGCTTACAGTGTGGCTACTTTTTATGAGAATTTTTCCTTTGAGCCAAAGGGAAAATACATCATTAAAGTCTGTGACGGCACGGCCTGTCATGTGCGTAAGTCTATTCCGATTCTGGAAAGATTGTACAGTGAACTGGGCCTTTCTGAGGAAAAAGCGACCACGGATGATATGCTGTTTACGCTGGAGACAGTTTCCTGTCTGGGAGCCTGCGGGCTTGCGCCGGTTCTTACGGTAAATGACAAGGTATATCCGGCCATGACCCCGGACGCTGCAGCGGAGTTGATTCGAGAGTTGAGAGGAGCATAAGCGTATGGAGAGAATTGCAGACAGAGAAGCTCTCGGACAGGTACGGGAAGCTTCGAAAGCACAGGTTGCAGACAGCAGATGCAGGATTCTGATCTGTGCCGGGACAGGATGCCTGGCAGGCGGATCGGGCGAAATATATGAGAGAATGTGTGAACTGGTGAAAGATCATCCGGATGTGGAAGTACATTTCGGGCCGGAGATCGCCCATGGAAACGGGGAGATCAGCGTAAAAAAAAGCGGATGCCACGGATTCTGTGAGATGGGGCCTCTTATGCGGATTGAACCTCAGGGGATTCTGTACACGAAAGTACAGCCGGAAGACTGCGACGAGATCTTTCACAGAACTATAGAAAAAGGCGATATTATCCGTCATCTGCTGTTCAAGCAGGACGGAATCGAATACCAGAAGCAGGAAGAGATTCCTTTTTATAAAAAGCAGACCAGAAACGTGCTGAAAAACTGCGGACATATTGACGCAGAGCACATTCAGGAATACATATCAACCGGAGGATACCAGGCACTGGAAAAGGCGCTGTTTGAAATGACTCCGGAGGAAATCATTCAGGAGATTTCCGATTCCCGCTTAAGAGGAAGAGGCGGCGGCGGATTCCCCACCGGTTATAAATGGTCCCAGGTGGCAAGGCAGGCCGAGAAAAAACGATATGTTGTCTGTAACGGAGATGAGGGCGATCCGGGCGCGTTTATGGACCGGAGCATCATGGAGGGGGATCCTCACAAGATGATCGAGGGCATGATGATCGCGGCTTATGCGGTGGGAGCTCAGGAAGGCTATATTTATGTAAGGGCAGAGTATCCGCTGGCCATCAGCCGTCTGAAGCTGGCAATTGCCCAGGCGGAGGAGTGCGGACTTCTGGGAGACCATATTCTGGGAACAGATTTTTGCTTCCGGCTGCACATCAACCGGGGAGCCGGCGCGTTTGTGTGCGGGGAAGGAAGCGCTCTGACCGCGTCCATTGAAGGCAACCGGGGAATGCCCAGAGTCAAACCTCCGCGTACCGTGGAACAGGGTTTGTTCGGCAAGCCTACTGTTTTGAATAATGTGGAAACATTTGCCAATGTTCCCATGATTATCATGGACGGCGCGGAGTGGTTTAAGAGTATCGGACCGGAGAACAGCCCGGGGACAAAGGCATTTGCCCTGACGGGAAGCGTGAAGCATACCGGACTGATCGAAGTGCCTATGGGAACAACCCTGCGCGAAGTTATTTATGATATCGGCGGCGGCATCAAAGGAGACGGGAAATTTAAGGCAGTACAGATCGGAGGTCCGTCAGGAGGATGTCTTGTTACGCCTCATCTGGATGTAAGCCTTGATTTTGACTCTCTGAAGAAAATGGGAGCCATGATCGGTTCCGGCGGTCTGGTTGTTATGGACAATCATACCTGTATGGTTGAGGTTGCCCGGTTCTTTATGAATTTCACACAGAATGAAAGCTGCGGCAAATGTGTGCCCTGCCGGGAAGGCACAAAGCGGATGCTGGAGATTCTGGAACGGATTGTTGCCGGAAACGGAAAGGTGGAAGACCTGGATCTTCTGGAAGAACTGGCCAATACAATTACGGAGACAGCGCTGTGCGGTCTTGGAAAAAGCGCGGCTCTTCCGGTTATGAGTACACTGAAGCTGTTCCGGGATGAATATATGGAACATGTTATGGACAAGAAATGCGCGTCCCACACCTGTACGGCGCTGCGGCGCTTTATCATAAGTCCGGAGCGGTGCAAGGGATGTTCCAAGTGCGCAAGGAACTGTCCGGTGGGAGCCATCAGCGGTCAGCTCAGGGAACCATATGTAATTGACACGGAAAAATGCATCAAGTGCGGCGCGTGCGAGAGCGCCTGTGCATTCGGCGCAATACATGTAGAAGGGTAGGAGGAGTCGAGCATGAGTTATATGACAATCAATAACCGCAGGGTTGCGTTTACAAACGAGAGAAATGTCCTTTCTGTAATCCGGAAATCAGGAATCGACCTGCCTACATTCTGCTATCACTCGGAACTGTCTACATACGGAGCCTGCCGTATGTGCGTAGTGGAGGACGAACGGGGAAGAATTTTCGCGTCATGTTCTGAGGTGCCCAGAGACGGCATGGTGATCTATACCAATACGCCCCGGCTGCAGCATCACAGAAGAATGATTATCGAGCTGCTGCTGGCTTCCCATTGCAGAGACTGTACGACCTGCGCGAAGAACGGCGTCTGTACGCTGCAGAAACTGTCCCGTCAGCTGGGTATTACCGAGGTCCGTTTTGAAAACAACAAGAAACAGCTTCCGCTGGATACCTCTTCGGAATGTGTTATCCGGGATCCGAACAAATGCATTCTGTGCGGAGACTGTGTGCGTACCTGCGAAGAGATTCAGGGGCTGGGAATTCTGGATTTTGCCTTCCGCGGCTCCAGGATGCAGGTAATGCCGGCATTTAACAGGGATCTGGCGCAGACAGACTGTGTGGGCTGCGGACAGTGCCGTGCGGTCTGCCCTACCGGCGCGATCAGTATTAAACAGGATGTGGCTCCGGTGTGGGCGGCTCTGGCGGACAGAAATATCCGTGTAGTAGCCCAGATCGCTCCTGCGGTCCGTGTGGCAGTAGGAGACAAGTTCGGCATTAAGAAGGGCGAAAATACGCTGGGACGTCTGGCGGCTGCCCTTAGAAGAATCGGATTTGACGAAGTGTACGATACAAATTTCGGCGCCGACCTGACGGTAATGGAAGAGTCAAAAGAACTGGTAGAACGGCTGAAATCCGGAGAAAATCTGCCGCTGTTTACCTCCTGCTGTCCGGCCTGGGTGAAATTCTGCGAGAACCGGTATCCTCAGTTCCGGAAGAATATATCAAGCTGCAAATCGCCCCAGGAGATGTTCGGCGCTCTGATAAAAGAGGAAGCGCGGATGAATGCTGGGAAAGCGGCGGAAAACGGGGAAGAGAATGTGAAAAAGACCGTAGTGGTTTCCATCATGCCCTGTACGGCAAAGAAAGCCGAGATCCGCAGACCGGAACATTTTACCGAGGGTGAGCAGGACGTGGATTATGTTCTTACTACCACAGAGATTACCCGCATGATTCAGGAGGCAGGCATCGACCTGTCCCAGGTAAAGCCGGAGTCGCTGGATATGCCCTTCGGACTGGCGTCCGGAGCCGGAGCGATTTTCGGAGTAACCGGAGGCGTGACGGAAGCGGTGCTCCGCCGGCTTGTGGGCAGCAACCGGGAGGAAGATCTGGAAGCCATCAGTTTTACGGGAATCCGCGGCGTAGACGGAATCAAGGAGGCTCAGATTGAGCTTGGAGACCGGACCGTAAAGATTGCGGTTGTAAACGGACTGCACTGTGCAAAAATCATTCTGGACAGAATGGAGGCGGGAGAGGCACACTATGATTTCGTGGAGGTTATGGCCTGCAAGAGAGGCTGCATTGCCGGAGGCGGACAGCCTGTTCCCATCGGACCGAGGACGAAAAAAGCCAGACTGGAAGGGATCTATAAGATCGACAATATGGCCCAGATCCGGCTGTCCAATGAAAATCCCATTGTGGCCAGCGTATATGACGGCATCCTGAAAGGAAAGGAACACAAGCTTCTTCATAATGAATAAACAAAAAGACGGAACTGCCGCGGTGTGAAAGGCGCCGCGGCATGAAAAGAGGGAGCCTATGAGATTTTCGCATGAGCTGATTGTTCCGGAGGAGGGACTGCCGTTCAAGCTTTTTCTGTTTGAAGGCTGGAACGGGAATTATTTTCGGGAGAAGCACTGGCACCGGTCTGTTGAGATATTTGCCGTATGCCAGGGAGAACTGGGATTTTTTGTTGACGACAGAATGTGGCGGCTGAAAGCAGATGAATTTATTATTGTAAATTCCAATGAAGTTCATTCGATTGACGCGCCCCGGCCCAATGAGACAATTGTACTTCAGATTCCCCTTAATATGTTTGAGGGATATTTCACGGAAGAGCAGTTTATCTGGTTTACCCATGAGCCCGGAAAAAAAGATGAACGATTTATGGAACTGATAAAAGAGCTGTTCCGGGTTTACACAGAGAAACAAATCGGCTATAATCTGAAAGTGAAAAGTATTTTCTATAATATCATGTATTTCCTTGTAAAAGAGTACAGGCTGACACAGAACGATCAGGATTCGGTAAGGAAGAACAGAAATCTGAACCGGCTGTCGTCCATTACTTCTTACATGAAGGATAATTATGCAGGAGAGCTGACGCTTGAGACTGTGGCCCGGGTGTTCGGGTATTCGCCGACCTATCTCTCCAGAATGTTCCAGAAGTATGCCGGGATTACATTCAAAAGTTATCTTCAGAGCATCCGGCTGGGATATGCGCTGAAAGATCTGGAGAGCGGGAAATACAGTATTACAGAGACTGCTCTTCGAAATGGATTTTCAGGAAGCAAAGGCCTGGCCCGGGCATTCCGCAAAAAATACGGAATGCTGCCGAGCGAATATCGTGAAAAGACAGGAAATGGGCATTAAATGGCTAATTTTTTGGTCGAAAAGATGCCCTTAAGTTGATAAAATGACCTCACAAACCTGCAGGTGCAGGAACGCGGACCTAAGTTGCCGGACAGGCAGCTCAGGAATAAAAACACCGTATACATAAGGAGGTCAGAAAATTGGAAATTAAACAGTTGACAGATGCGTCCTTTGGCAAGTACGGAAGAGTACTGACAGAGTTTCCTTTTGAGAAAATCTTAAAGGAGATGGAGCATACGCCGCTTCCGGAGGATGTTATCTATGTGGCCTCAGTGGAAGAGCTGGAAGCTCTGCCCGAGGCTGAGGCAGTAAGCCAGAAAGGTTTTGGCGGACTGCCAATCCAGATCGGTTACTGCAACGGAGATAACTACAGTCTGAATGCGGTGGAATACCACAGAAGTTCGGAGATCGACATCGCAGTCACGGATCTGATTCTTCTGCTTGGATGCCAGCAGGATATCCAGGAAGGGGACGTGTATGACACGTCGAAGATCGAAGCATTTTTCGTGCCTGCCGCGACAGCGGTGGAACTCTATGCGACGACCCTTCACTATGCGCCGTGCACGGCCCGGAAAGGCGGATTCCGCTGCGCGATTATCCTGCCGAAGGGAACCAATGACGCGCTTTCCTTTGAGACATCCAAAGAGGGAGAAAACCGTCTGCTTGCAGCGGTAAACAAGTGGCTGATTGCCCATGAGGAAGCAGGAATCGAAGGCGCTTTCTGCGGACTGCAGGGCGAGAATCCTCACGTATAGGCTGCCGGCAGAAGGAAAAGGCGGTTTTGCCGCTTTAAAAACAAAATAGGCAGAGCGGTTCAGAAAGAAAGCCGCAGGCAGGAAAGAAAGAGAGGATAAGAATTATGAACAATATGCCTGAATTAAAAATCGGAGTTGTTGCAGTGAGCAGAGACTGCTTCCCGGAGAGCCTGTCCGTAAACAGGAGAAAAGCGCTGATTGACGCGTACACAAAGAAATACGGCGAGGGAACAGTTTATGAATGTCCGATCTGTATTGTAGAAAGCGAGATCCATATGGTACAGGCTCTCGAGGACGTTAAGAAAGCTGGATGCAATGCACTGGTTGTATATCTTGGAAACTTCGGACCGGAGATTTCCGAGACTCTGCTTGCAAAGCACTTTGAAGGACCGAAGATGTTTATCGCAGCAGCTGAAGAGTCACAGAATGATCTTCTTGACGGACGTGGAGACGCATACTGCGGTATGCTCAACGCAAGCTACAACTTAAAACTCAGAGGCGTGAAGGCGTATATTCCGGAGTATCCGGTAGGAACAGCTGAGGAATGCGCAGATATGATCCATGAGTTCGAGCCCATCGCACGTGCGGTATATGCTCTGAACAACCTGAAGATCATCAGCTTCGGACCCCGCCCGCTGAACTTCCTCGCATGTAACGCACCGATTCAGCAACTTTACAACATCGGCGTTGAAATTGAAGAGAACTCAGAGCTTGATCTTTTTGAGGCATTCAATAACCATGCTGGCGACGAGAGAATTCCGGAAGTTGTAAAAGAAATGGAAGCAGAGCTGGGAGAAGGCAACAAGAAACCGGAAGTTCTTACAAAACTTGCTCAGTATGAGCTGACTCTGAAAGACTGGGTAGAGGATCACAGAGGATACCGCAAATTCGTGGCAATCGCAGGAAAATGCTGGCCGGCATTCCAGACACAGTTCGGATTCGTTCCCTGCTATGTTAACAGCCGTCTGACAGCTCAGGGCATTCCGGTATCCTGCGAGGTTGATATTTACGGATGCTTAAGCGAGTTCATCGGAACAGTTGTAAGCCAGGATGCAGTAACGCTTCTTGACATCAACAACTCTGTACCGGCTGATATGTACAAAGAGAGCATTGAAGGCAAGTTCCCGTATACACATAAAGATACATTCATGGCATTCCACTGCGGAAATACAGCTTCCAGCAAGCTGACATCCTGTGAGATGAAATACCAGAAGATCATGGCAAGAACACTTCCGGAGGAAGTTACTCAGGGAACACTGGAAGGCGATATCAAACCTGGCGACATCACATTCTACCGTCTGCAGAGCACATCTGACAATGTACTGCGCGCATATGTTGCACAGGGCGAGATCCTTCCGGTTGCTACAAAATCTTTCGGTTCTATCGGTGTATTTGCGATTCCGGAGATGGGAAGATTCTACCGTCACGTGCTGATTGAGAAGAACTATCCGCACCACGGAGCAGTTGCTTTCGGTCACTACGGAAAAGCTCTGTTTGAAGTATTCAAATACATCGGTGTTTCGGTAGACGAGATCGGATACAATCAGCCGGCAGGCGTAAGATACCCGACAGAGAATCCGTGGGGATAATTCTGAAGGGAATTCTGCAGAGAGAATCTGCAGGAGACATTTGAAACAGAAAAATAAAAGATAAGAGGCCGGCCCCGGCAGCGTTGGAAGCGCACGGGCCGGTTGGGGGAAAAACC